>Ga0228710_1003704_pt1 | contig 24235 bp, 11 predicted proteins | sample MedpolnodulmetaG_FD_177995 | JGI IMG/M metagenome (GOLD analysis project Ga0228710, IMG submission 177995) | Root nodule microbial communities from Medicago polymorpha collected in Santa Monica, California, United States - pink nodules | ecosystem: Host-associated > Plants > Roots > Nodule...
GCATATAGATATATATATATATATATATATATATATATATATATATATATATCACGCACGACAACGTTGTCCGACTGGCCAGGCGTGGGTCAAAAAGATATATATTTTTTATCACTTGAAAATGATAAATTAAAAATTTCGGATAAATCCAACAAAAAACAAAACATGTTTAGCTTAAGGATTAAGCTGCGATAATCCTTAAGTTACTCGTTCTTTGCTACTAACTTTGCCTATAAATGATGAACAATGAACTTGACTGTTTTATCTTGGAGGTGACGCGGTTGTTAGTTTACATTGCACAAACTTGGATAGTGCCGCGAAACATCTTAAAGAGAGTGATATAGTCGTGCCCTTGGGGCACCCACTTTTGTGAACGGGTGAGCGCTTAGATATATATATATATATATATATATATCACGCGCGACAACGTTGTCCGACTGGCCAGGCGTGGGTCAAAAAGATATATATTTTTTATCACTTGTAAATGATAAATTAAAAATTCCGGATAAATCCAACAGAAAACAAAACGCGTTTAGCTCAAGGATTAAGCTGCTCGTTTTTTGCCACTAACTCTGCCTATAAATGATGAACAATGAACTTGACTGTTTTATCTTGGAGGTGAGCGGTTGTTAGTCTACATTGCACAAACTTGGATAGTGCCGCAAAACATCTTAAAGAGAGTGATATAGTCGTGACTCAACCCGATAATCTCTTCGGTAGTAATTTCTGATTTTTAAAATTACGAAAATAACACTTCTTTTAAGCTACTGTGGCCACGTGCATCAAGGTGACACTATATAATTAGATTCAATCTTATCTATTTAATAACTTCACTAATTAGGATATTTTTTTAAAAAAAACTTCATTAATTTTTTTTTTTTGCCCAAAAAAACTTCATTAATTCGGATAATACACCTTTCTACAAAAAAATTAGGATAATACACCAAGAATAAATGTGAATTTTTTTTTTTGACTCCAAGAATAAATGTGAATTTACTTGCTAGAAAATCAATCACATACGGTCGGCCATTGATAAAGCATACCACATACACATATGGTTTATTGCTTCTATCTTGCTGGTCGTTTCTAACACAATTAGCTATAGTTAATTTTGTACTTTTTGTGCTTGAGATTCATGCACCTGATTAAGTAAATGTCGTTAAACATGTGCAATGATGAGAAATTAGAGATATTGGTTGAATCCAACCGAAATGATGATACCCTTTGAGAGTGACAATATGGCTTATCAAAATCTTCATGCTTGGCCCGCCTTGAAACAACTTAAAGTTTCACGTCTTAGAAATTATGTGGGTCTCTCTATTAGTTTTCATTTCCATCTAAAGTCATAAGATTACTGCTCTTTTCCCTGCACTTTTCGCTCGCGCCCTACAGCATTGCTCAAATTATCCATGCGCAAGTTAAGTCACGTCGCGTGAGTTAACTCACGCACGTCTATTTTGGCCCGCGTGAGTTAACTCACGCCAGTTGCAAACTTGAGAAAACTTGAAATATGAAGCATGAACAACAACCCACTTCACTTATGTTTTATTGCCTTTAATTAAATTTGTTATTATTAGCTAACAGCAAAATACTATTCATTCCACTCCACTTCACTTCATTTTATCCAAGTCAATACAATTCATCAATATTGTCCATCTGAACCAACTCATTCATCATCAATTGTTTCACCTCTTCTTTTTCTTGTCCTTCTTCTTCTTCATTTTATCATTTTGATTAAGAATCGGAGGAAGAAAGAGAAAGTTGTGGATGAATTGTTGGAGATATTGAAGGTGAGAGCAGAGAGGAATGCAGAAAATGGTGGTGTTGTGAGGAGGGAAAATAATGGGGTGGGAGATGAAGATGATGTTGATGAGGAAGAACAAGAGAGAGAAAAGGACACTTGATAAGTGATAGTCCTAAACAAGAATCTGAGATTGAAGATGATTGCAAGCAAGGATAAGAGGAAGAAGAGAAAATCAAGTGATTATCAAAATAGTTGTAATAATATTATTGAAGACTTGTTTCTAAGGATGAAACAACAATATGGAGCATGCAGTGTGTGTGAATTTGATTCAACAATGAGTATTAACCAATAGAGTTATCGATTTCATACAATTGCAGCAGAATTATAAATAAAAACGAATTCCAGCTCATAAAAACAATGAATTTAGAGCTAAAAATATATCCAAAATCACAACAGCAAATTAGAGCATGAATTTAGCATAAATTTATTATAGGATCATGAAAAACAATGAAAAACAAAAACCTTTACTATCCATATGATCATACAACCCTTTTGGTAAATATAGACTCCCCCCTTACCTCTAGTTTGCTGAATAGGTGAATTTCTACGGTTGAATCTCTCTCTAAACTCTTCCCTCTTTACCTCTTTTGTCCACAACCCTATTTTTCTTTGATCTCTAATCTTTTTCTTTGTTTGTTGTAACCCTAATTCTTTGATGCTCTCCTCTATTTATAACCACCAATTGAGTTTGTTTCTCACTTAATCTTTTTAACAAATTCAGATTTTATTTATTTTTATTTTCACAAATAAACTTTAGACACATTAACTATCTGCACCCTCACTTCCCTATTCTCCACAAAAACGCTACTTTCTTCTTAAAAATTATTTTCTCTCAAATCTCTTTTTAATTAAACTATTATAATTAATTAAAGCTCTATTTTATATATACTACCCTTATTACTCCAATGTCTCTATCCCAATTAACTAAAAAAACCCACCTAAACATGCCAAAAACTAATTTAAATCAAATAAAAATAAAAATAATGTCACACAATCAACACTACCACTAAAAATGATAATACTATATCATCATGGAAACTAATATTAAAAATTGGGGTGTTACACCAACACCTATTAGATGCATTGTGTGGAGAAGGTTCAGCTGTGGCTAGAGATCTCTTATGTGCTATCACTTTAGTGGTTAACCTATGGTTATGAGGAAGATGCCTCTTGAGTTTGGCAGAGTTTGTAGCTTCTGCACCTTTGACGCCATTGTTAAAGCCTGATGGTGGGATACGCCCTATTGCAGTTGGTACTATTTGGAGGCGTCTGGTATCCAAAGTTGCTATGAAAGGAGTTGGTAAAGTTATGGCTAAATATCTCAATGACTTTCAGTTTGGTGTTAAGGTTTCAGGTGGGGCGGAGGCCATTTTGCACAGTGTCAACAGGGTGTTGAACCTGCGACATGGAGATGGTTCCTTGACTTTGCTTACAGTCGATTTTTCGAATGCTTTCAACTTGGTAGACAGGTCGGAACTACTACGTGAGGTGAGATTGAGATGCCCATCTATTTCTTTATGGGTTGAATTTCTTTATGGACAGACAGCGAGATTATACCTTGGTGATGGTCATATTATGTCTGCTATTGGAGTGCAACAAGGCGACCCATTAGGACCGCTCCTTTTTGCTCTTATATTGCACCCTCTTATTCATCAGATTTGAGATAGTTGCAAGCTTCTTCTCCATGCTTGGTACCTTGATAATGGGACTCTTGTAGGAGATTTAGAGGAGGTGGCTAAAGCTTTAGACATCATTCGGGTTTTTGGGCCATAATTGGGCCTTGAATTGATAATGGTAAAAGCATCGTGCGGCATTGTTCCATGCGGAGATTGGGAGGCCCACGTTGGGGGTGAAATTGCTTGGAGGGGCTGTTAGCCGAGATAAAGGTTTTATTGTGGGGTTGCCCATGAAGAGAGCTTCTAGGGCTGCTGAGTTAATGCGTCTTCTTCCTCAGTTACGGGATCCTCAGAGTTAGCTTCTTCTACTTCGATCGTGCATGGGTATTGCCAAACTTTTCTTTGGCTTAAGGACGTGCCAACCGATTCACATGGAGGAGGTGGCTATGTTGTTTGATAAAGAGCTGCGTGAAGCGGCTGAGGACATTGTGGTTGGTGGAGGTCCTTTCTGTGGGGACCTTCAATGGAGGTTGGCCTCTTTACCTATTAGGTTTGGAGGGTTGGGTTTGTACTCGGCATTAGAGGCTTCTTCGTACGCTTTTGTGGCTTCTAGGGCACAGTCTTGGGTGCTACAAGATCATATTTTGAGAAACAATGGGTTATGTGGCATGGATTCGGATTTTGATAATGCTTTGGATGATTTTCGTGGTGCGATTCCAGATTTTGATGTCAGCAGTTTTACTAACCAAGACACCGTCCCTTCTAAAGCACAACATGTTTTCGCGAGTGCTCTTTTTAGTAAAATTGTTCAGGATATGGAAGTTAAGTTTGACATGACCACGAGACAAAAGACAATTTTTGGATGTTTGCAAGCAGCACATGCTCAGAATTTTCTTCTAGTTATCCTGATTGATGGGTTAGGTCAACATATGTCACCAGTGGAGTATCATACTATCCTTAGATATGGTCTTATGATTCCACTGTTTCCTATTGATGAGGTGTGCCCTGTTTGTCGTATGGCGTGCTTGAATACTTTTGGGGAGCATGTCGTTCATTGCAAGGAACTTCCCGACTTTAAGTACAGACATGACTTTGTTAGAGATGTACTTTTTGATATTTTCAGACGGATGAGGATATCAGTGAAGAAGGAAAACATGCTTGTGTATACTTGACTGGGATTTCACCACTTGTGGGATTAGGTGTCGGACCTTTTACCGTAGGACAGACAGCCCTAAAAGTTGCGTCAAACAAAGTGGCCAAACATGAGAAACCGTGTTCTGACAATCAACATGCTTTTATACCATTTGCTTTTGACACTTTCGGTTTCCTAGCACCAGAGGTTGTTGACTTTCTGCATAGAGTTCAAAAAGTTACGCATAGCAATGTCATGTCTCCTAGGTCCATGAATGTTGTGTTCACGAGAATTGATTTTGCCATCAAAATATTAAATTTTACGTTTAAATTTGAAATCTTTGGATTGAAGGATTCGTCCTTAATTAAATTTAGAGAAATGCTTCTTATAGCGAAGCAAATCCACGCGAAGGCATTACGACTGTGTTGTTGGCTATTATTGCAAATGAAGTGGACATTCTTATTTTTCATCCAACCGCCCGTGTTGTCCTCCAACGAAGATATAAGGGTGCTGCTACTTCGTGAAACCTTTCGTGATGTTTTATTCACTACAAATAGCAGTACTATTAAATTTAGGTCAAATACCACTTTTAATCTTTTTAGTTTGACAGGATTCTCAAGTTAGTCATTTAAGTTTCGAAAGTTTTAAATAGATCATTTTAGTTTGAGAGAATTCTCAAGTTAGTCCTTTAAGTTTCAAACTAAAATAACTTAAATGAAACTTTTGAAACGGTGACGGTGAAATAGTTTATCAACTAAAAGGATCTATTTGAAACTTTTGAAACTTAAAGAACTAACTAAGGAATTATGTCAAACTAAAAGGACCTAATTGAAACTTTCGAAACTTAAAAGACTAAATTGAGAATTGTGTCAAACTAAAAGGACCAGAAGTGGTATTTGACTTTAAATTTATTACTCATTTTTGTTCAATTATTATAGTTTGGATAGCAATATGCCCATATTAAATTGTATGAACTCTTAATCTTTTCGATTTAATGGCTTAGAGTATCCCTTATGCTCTCCCTAATAAATTTTGTTTATCAAAACGAAAATAATATCCTTTTGTAAATCAAACCATTTAATTAACATATAGGCATAATGGGATTTCAGGCTCTAAGCCCAAATTTAATTGACATCTATCGTTCCAATCATTCCCATAAAAAACCATTCTACATGTTATCCCAGTAAGAAAGCACTTTGAATTAACCAAAAGCAAACCCATTCATAAACACACAAGTTTCCTGACATAAAGTAGTAGTAATGTATATCTGGCCATGGTAGCATTTTCTTCATTTTTCTTCGATTTTCTTTTTTTTTTTTTAATCTTTTCAAGATAATGCTGAGCCAGTTTCAAGTTAGTGTTTTCTTGATCAAACATTTTCCGTTGATGAAGGGAGAAGAGGTTGAGAAAGTGATGTTTTGGCATGATGGCTTGAGGACCTGATTATGTTACTATGCTCCGGAGTGGAAGTGATTGCTGCCAGCTCCCTTGCAAATTTCTTTTCTTCATTTTTACCCCACAAGACTAGGTATAACCCCACAATGATCAACACTGCTCCAATGATCCTGTAACATCACAAATGTGGCATCCATTCATAAAGTTATTTACAAGGTTTCCATTTCTTTTTCTTTTGTAATAAAGATAGGTATAAAGAAAGAAATAAAAGGTGATTCTTTAAACTTTTTTGACCCTATGGAACATGGAATCATTAAAAAAAATTGTTCATTCTAGTTTCACATGTGAAAAGTTGAATTGTAGAAAAAATAAAATTAAAATTAAAATGATTTCTAATTTTAATGCTTCTAACACATAAAGACATAATTAAAAATTAATTTATATTTGTTAATTATCTCTAATTTTCTGTTATGCGTTTATTTTTCTTTCTTCCAATAGTGCTTGTAATAATAACTAGCCTTTCTTAGTTGGTTGAGTCAGTTCTCACCTAAGTCCTAAAGGTCCCAGCACAATAGTGCCTTAGCTTTAGCTTACTAGTTGTTTTAATGAAATTCATTTGTCGTTTTCAAAAATGGCGATCATTCATCTGTTGGATGCTTTTGGTCGTAATTTTGAACTCAATATTTTTTATTAGTTTTATTTATAATAAAATAAAATGCATGGACCATCAAAGTTATCAAGAATACATACATTATCGTGTTATTAAGAGTTGAAGAAAAGTGGATAACGATATATGTATATGATGAAAATTAAAGGTGACGAGTGAACAACTGATTAAAAATAAAGCGCAAAGAAGGAAAATGAATGAAAAAGAAAAGGTAGCTAGGACTAACCCTCCCAAATAGAACTCTTCTCCTAAAGCAAGGGAAGCCATAATAGCAACAACAAGAGTTTGAACAGGTTGATACACCGCAACGAAAACTGGGCCTCCTCTATCAATGCACCATATCTGTACAGCAAATGCAATTCCTGATGCCACTATTCCCTGCAATATCATTATATATTAAAAAAGATTAATGTATATTAGCAGTACATAGGAGCATATTAAACTTTAATATCTCTCTTTCATTCATTATTATCAGCACACGCCCACACACTAGACACATATGACCTACCATTATATCTTTAGAACATTATTGCTTAACAACTTTCATAATATATATCATATCTCAAAAGCATGCACATACAACTTTAGAGAAATTCTTTATTGTATAGCTTTTATTATGTTAGCTAGAAATTGCATTCTATCCTTCTGATCCAAAAAAAAGACTACAAAGTGTATAGCCAGCTTTATTAAGATGGAAATTCTGATGTATGACCTCTAAGATAAAATCAATATACCTATAATATATAGTATTTCTTATATTCTTTACTTTAACTGTAAACTTTTCCCAAACATCTTTATGTAAAGTTTTCCAAACATCATTCTGTCAATATTTTTTTTTGTTGAGCTAAGTGGATGTTTGGAACTACGTTCTATATAAGTGTTTAATGCACGTTTGAACGATGCTACAAGTTGTAGCTTCATGCTAAACATACTGTGATTAAAGACTTGATGCGGAAACAAACACTTAATATAAGTGAATTTTAAATAAAATTATTTTACTTGAATTTCCTTTTGACCGTATCATTAGGTTTTTTATTCATATTATGATGAAATTTCATATAATCTTGGTATATATTAATTTAAATTTTATGTCATAATAAAATATTATATCTATTTTTTTGGTGAATAAATATTATATCTATCCCCTTAAAAAATATATATTATATCTACTGTGTTTCACATTGTTAATACTACTAAATATGCGGAATGTTACAATGATTAGTGAATATTTGTTGAAAACGAAGTCCACATATTGGATAAAAATAGTGCTAAAAAGAGTTTATAAGTCGTGAGGTGAAAACTCAATGTTTTTAGACTTTTAGATCATGAATCGCAAGTTTAGACCACTAAAGGCCAATATATAAAGACAATTCTAAGGGGGTATGTGCTAAATTAGTCCAATAATATTTATTAAAACCAAATATAGGGAGCTTCCTATTATCCCCAAAGTCATTTTGAAAGTATATTTACGGAAGAGTTGTGCTATATAGCACGACACTCTTGATACACGAACAAGCACGACGCGCGTTAAACAACCTACAATTTGCTTGGTAAACAAAAAAAACAAAGTAAAGCATTACATACTATTGGACAGCTAGTATTTTCATAAAATAATATGCATACTAGTTACCAGTTATTAAGAAGACAAATAAGAGAAAAGAGAAAAGACAAAACAAAGACGTGAGTGAATTGAATTTCTTTTCCATGCAAAATTAATTAAAGAAAAGGAAAAGAAGATGAAGTGAATATAATAACCAAGCAAAAGCCACGATATTGAGTTGGTAACCACCATCAATGGAAGGTGGAAAGATAGTCATAAATATTGTTAGGCAAATATGAATTAAAAAAACACAGTAATTCAATGGCAAGCTCCTTCTTTTACGGATTCGTGTGATTTGCATGATTTTTCTCTCGTGCACATTAACATTTTTCTTTACGGAAAGATAAAAAAAAACAGTGTTGTTTTCGGACAAAATAATATATTTCCGGACACATGTTTGATTTTCTAAAAAAAAAAGCACTGCAAATCTTTATATCGTAGAAAAATGCAACATTACTATCAAAATTACGTGACATATGACATATTAAATTGTAGTAGAAGTTTATACTAACCGCGTACAAAATAGTAAAAACTTCTCCGCCAGATTGGAAAATCCAAGCCTGAGTATCTCTTTCAAGGATCAAAGCAATAATGAGAAATTGGATAAGTCCAAAGAAACATGTATAGGAAGTGACAGAGAGGCGAGCCGGATACTTCTTAAGGACAGGTGCTTGTAACACCAGCCAACCAGACCATGACAAACAATGTCCTATAAGGTACAAACATCCAAGGGTCCAATTTTTTCCTTTTGCATCTCCCAATCCCAGTGATGAGATGCTACTGCCACCATTAATGCTGTTTAGAGGTGGAACTGGACTGTATATTGTTGGACCTTTGTATAGTGTAATCACTGATGCTCCTGCAACACAAAACAATGTTCCTGCCACCTTTCCTATTCCATCCTTTCTGTTCAACCGCACTTTTTCTATTCTGAAATTGTAATTTTACTAATTATTAACAAACTGAATTAAAATTAAAATTAAATGAATTAAGGGCTAGCTAGCTTATTTACCTGAGTATGACTGCCATGAGAAATGTAATGGCTGGTACAGAATTCTGTATAGCTGATGCAAAGGTTGGAGATGTGTTGTCCAACCCAAGCAAGTAGAAACCCTGGTTGGCTGTAATCCTGTGTAATGCAAAGTTCATTTTAATTAATAGCTTCATCACTAGGGTTCTCAATTCATTCTTTTAAGTATAACAAAACAGGATCAATACTAATGTTTCCATCATGGTTTCAATTTGCAAATTGCGGTCTGCAACCGCAGTATAAATGATTTTAAGGTCTAAGTATAACCACAACCGCAATTTAAAACCATCGATTTTTGGTACTTCTTTTACTTTAAGTTATGAGTGGGAAGTTTTTATTTTTGCATACCCGACAAGGGCAAGACAGAAGAACTGCAAGAGAAAGTTGAAAGTAATAGCTGGCCTCTCCTTCCTGAACAAAAAAATAGAAACTATTCAAATTTGCAATTGACATATTGTAAACTTTTATGTATGCTTATTATATATATGTTAATTAGTAGAGATAACACTAGGACTAACTTTTCCAAGAAGTAGGCAAAAGGAAGGAGGAGAAGAAAAGCAATAATATTGCGGTAAACTGGGAAAACAAGTTTGCTAACACCCATGTTTAGGGCAGCTCTTGAGACGACATGGAAACCAGCATATCCAAACTGCAGGGCCAACATGGCCGCATGCAGCTGAAACCGTTCTGGTATGGAGCACCACATTCTCCCCGAAGATCCACCTGAATCAGCCATTACTGTAATATGATCTAGCTAACTAGCTAGTCTTGTTATTATAAGATAAGATAATTAAGAAGGGAGAGGAAGTGGTGTGAAGAAGTGTGGTGGAAGAGTAAGGGTATAAATATAGTGAAGAGGGGAAAGTATGACCCCACAATGACCATAAAAAGACGTTTTGTCAACTGTTGGTTGCATTCAAATGTTTCTGCTTTGTCTCCCACATTCTTCTTTGATATTCATTCCACACCCTCCTTTGCTGACAAGACAACCTCCACCGCACTTAAAAACCTTTGATAAATTTAAATTAATTAATATCAGAAAAGGAGATCATAAAGAAATTCAAAGAGATCATAACAGGGTTTGACACGCCATTAATGATGATATTAGAACAAGAGGGCCAAGCCGCCATTGATAGATAGCGCACACGAGTGGAGTGCTGGATACATGAATAATTCTTGGGTAGACACAAGAATTTGGACCATCTATTTAGTCACACACACAAAAAATTAGACATGATATAATCATTTAAAAATTAATGATTATTTAATTGTTATTTTTCTATTTTTTTCTTTTTATGTGTGTGTGACCAAATAGAGGGTCCAAATCCTTGTGTCTACCCAAGAGTTTCTCTGGATATATACCCCATGCCATGCGTTATCATACATTTCAATAATCAAACCCTTAACCCCACCTAGCCCACATTTTTTTTTAGGCTTAAATATTGCATTCGTCCCTGCAAATATACCTCGTTTAAGTTTTGGTCCCTGTAAAAAAAATAATTTGTTTTTGGTCCCTGCAAAAATTTTTGTTTTTTAAAATAGTCTCTGACCCCATTTTTGTGATGATTTGTATACGTGGCACATGATGACTGGACCCATTTTGTAGTTTTTGGTCCCTGCAAAATATTTTGTTTCTGAAAATAGTCCTTGGAGGGACTATTTTAAAAAACAAAAAATTTTGCAAGGACCAAAAACAATTTTTTTTTTACAGGGACCAAAACTTAAACGAGGCATATTTGCAGGGACGAGTACCATATTTAAGCCTTTTTTTTATATATAAAAGTTTAGATAAGTTGGGTTCTTGGACTCATTAGAATTGAGAGATCTTCAAAATGCAGAAAAAGTTTTTTCATACCGCCTCACTTTAATGCGCATCAGCGGACTAAGACAATTATGTTACCCCTCTCGCAATAAGAGGATGCACAAACCTTCAAGTCAAGTGCGCTAGTGGGCTTTCCGAAGGTTTTCTCTGATAGGGGTTTGAGCGACATAGGCTGCTTGGGTCGTGTGTCAACCTTAGGGCATCAGTTTTCTTGCCCATTAGCACAATCACTAAGTAAGTCAATGAAAGAAAGAAATTTTCATAAATAATTACGGTTTTGAGTTGAATTCTTATCAAGTGGACTAGTCTAGGTTGGGGTATACTAACTTGTGTATTTAAAATATGATCATGAAGGATTTTTAACAATAATATAGCTTTGTGCTAGCTTCTTTTAGTCGTACTTACATTAAAAAAATACACGCAGCCGTACTAATATACTGCGTGCAGAAATTTATAATCAAATTCGGCAGTGAGCACTTCATTTATAATCAAATTAATGGATTAAAGGAAGTTAATGAAGTGTACCACTTCTAAAGTAAGGAAGTTAATGAAGTCTTCCACTTCTAAAGTAGGCATAATATGCGGACTGGTTGTAAGATGAACCTATATGCTTCTTGCTTTTAACAGACATTATGTCCCTCTCACCCCCTTTTAACATTAATTTATATATAGTATAAAACTGAAAAGAAATTGAGAATTTGATTATAGCTAGCTTAATTAGCTTCATTTGATAATTTTCAAACATAAAATAAAATTGAAGTCATGGTATATGCTAGGTTTTATTTGTAACAAGAGAGTAATAATTGAATTATGTGACAAACAAGCTGGTTTAAGTTTGTGGGTCAGACCCGGCCTGCATGAACCGGTCGGATACCACCCAGACCAAGCCAGTTGGAGTCTTAATTGCGTTTCCACGAATAAGTACACAAAGCTGACAGCTAAAATTAAGATTTTGTGTGCACGAGAGAATCTTCACACCACCTCCTCCTCTTGTTATCATTCGTTTGACTCCTCCTATCGTATTCCTCTTTCTTCACATTCTGGAAAATACATATATACCACTCTCATGGTGTGTCTGTTTGGTTTTAATTTTAAGGGAGTCAAAGTTGTTTTAGTGGAATTGATTTTGATATTTTTGAATATTTTCAAATAGAGTTGATTGGTTTAGAATTGATTATAGTTTCAAACTAAAATTTGATAGCTTTTGTCCTCTTCCGTTGATTTTAACCTTAAATTTAGTGTTCAATCAACTTTTTACATAACTATATTCAAGACATGTTCTCATATTTATGACTAAAATGAGTTTTTTTAATGACAAATATATTATAAAAATAAAAAGGAGAACTTTCTTTAGAAGATTACAACCAATTATATAAATTGAAGTATAAGAAGTACTCAAGAAAGACAAAAATAAAATGAAATAATCCCTCCCACATAAAAACACGAGCGAAAACAAAAATATCATCTAAACTCCTATTAGAAATACTCAACCACAACCGAACAAGAGGAAAACAAGAAACATAATCCCTCCATCAATCAACCCGAAGACAAACTCGTCACAAGTTTCTAACGGTGCCAACACAAAATGAGTTCATGATCCCGCTCATAGAAAGAACAAGTGTGACCATAATGTTTTTCTAAAAACAACTTCTAAGAGGTGAATTTTTAACCATATTCACCAACTAATGAATATATGTCTCCTTCTACAAAAAGATGTGAGCACATACCTCTCTTTCTCCAAAAAGATGTGAGCGTTCGGAATCTCCACAAGGTCCACACAACAGTTTGCCAGATTAATAAGAAACCAAACCTCTCCTTTTTCCCCCACCTAATTCTAAAATAAAATCTAAGAAGACTCGCTAAATCTGAAGGTATAATAAGCTTCCACCCCAACGACCTAAACACACGATACCACACCTGACCTAAAAAAGGACATCTAACAAAAAGGTGTGACTTGATTAATGTCAGTTTAATACGAGATACATATTTACTTTTAATTGTTTTTTATCAAACTCATATAAATTAAATCATTATTTCAATCGTAAAAATGATGAAGACCATTACCATTAACTACCAAACAACGACATCGGTGATCGTTGGATTTTCAAATATTTTTTAAAATATTAGTTTATGGTAGACCACTTATGATTATAATTCATATTAAATTACTCGTATATTAAAAAATAAATCATTTTACATTAATTTATTTTTAACAATATTCAATTTTACAAATTACAATATTCATATCAGATTATTTGTCAAAAAAAAAAATTCATTTCAGATTAGAAGCTTGGGCTTTGAACATCATATTACTAGCATTTTCAAATCAAATCATGAGATCAGTGATTCATCCGAAACCAAAATAAAATATCCAAATGTAGTGCACTGGGTATTTAATGATGGATTGCTCACCTCATGCTTCCTTGAAAACATGAAAGAAGAAATTCTTTGCACAATCCTTGGAGTAGATACAGCCTACTTTATTTTGAATTCACTCCTTGCACAACAATTGCCTAACATCGAAGGTGGTATCAGAACCTTCCGTAAGATCCACTGACCTATGTTTTTTGCTATCAGGTCACTGACCATTTACATTCATGCACCAAATCCGATAGTGTTGGGCGTGAATGTGTGTGTGTTAAATAGACTCACATTTGTTAAAAAAATTGCATGAAGAACTGTTTATAAGTGGGGACAATCCTCATCTCACGAGCAAGTTTTACAAGGATGAGTTAAGTCCAATTTTAAAAAATAAAATAAATAGCACGGACTACTACTATTGTTATTGAGTTAAGACATTCAGATCATGTTTTTCTTAGAACTTCAATGATTTATCAACTCTTTGTTATAAAAATGTGTAGGTAATTCAAGATTAAATTGACATTAAAGGTACAATTGAAATAATGGTTTTAATTTATTTTTTTATAAAAAATAATATACGTGAATAAAAATAATATTTTGACAAATTAAAGCATATAAGAATGAGATGACCCCAAGATATGAATGTAAGTGCCCTAAATAAAACATATAACCAGAAACAGAGCAATCACAAAAACCATGCAACATCAAAACAAAAAACTAGAAGAAAAAAAAGCCAACATACAAAACCTACTAATTAAGAACCAACTCCATATAACCTGCCATGTCCAAAAAGCAAAATGACAATCGCTACCTTCTATTGAAATCTTCATTACACACATTCCATGACAAATAAATCACATGACTAGACAAACCACTACTAATGCTATCATGCATGGATCAATTCAGGGGGGATTTTTTTTTTTAAAAAATAGAAGGGGGAAAAACTTCTAATGGTCCTTTACCTGTTTTTTAACAAAATTAATTTTTTTTCCGGTTTCGACTTGTAACTTTTAAAACATTTATTTATTGGTTAAAAAATGTTGATGTGTCTGTTTTATGACCGGTTTAACAACAATACTTCATATTTTTCGCAGATTAACAAAACAAAAACAAAAAAGTATGTTTTAAAAAAAATCCAAATTGATAACTAGCCGATGCCGGGGTTATCAACTTCTTGAAGAAAAGTAGATTATTTTACATTTCTTCTTCTTCTACTTCTTTCCTCCTTCTCCTCCATATATTCAATTTAGTTTTAAATGCAGAGATGAGTTTTGAATTTCTCACTTATTCATCTTAAACGTGGATTTCTAACCATTGATAACAAAAAAAAATGTTTGCGAAACAATACAAAATTATGTATTTATTTTAGTTCCTCTCACTTTCTTTTTACGATCAAACACACCTAAAACATTTGGAAGAATTTTTTAAAAAAATTGAAAAATCAACCATTTTTGTTTAGTCTTTAGGGGGAAACAGTCCCCACCCTTTGTTGATCATGTCAAAGTGTGAGCATCTAATTTGCCCACTTCAATTTTAAGGTCAGAATGTAAATCATTTACCCGACCAATAACATCGATCATACGTTAATTTCAAATTAATACAAGAAATTAACATCTTTTCAAATAGATTTTACCATACCGGACAGTTCCATCACCACCTAATCCCATCCCATTTTCTTTTCCGTTTGTAATGTCTTAATTCAGGGTCCCGCTGTTTTTTTTCTTTCTTTCATTCAAAGAAATAGATTACTTACGTTTTTATACTTTTACTATTAATAAATTGTAATTTCGAGTTAATTAGGCATTGCTTAATTATATTCATACCAACTTAATAATGAAAGTGGTGCAGCATGCAGTCAATATAATCACCAATATAGTACTCTTACTAATAGCAATATACCATGTAATAGTAATGTTTTATGAAACACATAATAACTAATGTCAGTAAGTTGCACGAATATGTTGGTTTATTCAGAAGAGAAATGATATTTGTACAATCATTTTTATATAATTTTTGTACAACTTTCTCTCTCATACTCACATTATCTTCTTATTCTCTCTCTTCCTTTTTCTCTCTCTATTGTTTTTAACCAATGAAAAGAGAGAACAAAAGGTTGTCCCAAAAGTTGTACTAAAGGAGTTGTTCAAATATCACTACTATAGTCAGAAAGGTTGCAACTAAGCAATTAGTCTCAAGTGATTAATTAGTTCCACCATAAATTGTCCGATGAATATAAATTTGATCCTAGATGAAACAATTATTAGTGAGACTGACAAACCAAACTGTTGACTAGACTGTGGAATACAAACTCTCTAAATATTTATGAATTCTCATATTTTTTACCATGTGTTAACCTTTTATTTATGACATAACGTTGCTAATGTTTATTTTAATCGTCTATTTCATATGTAATTTGACCTAACAACCTCCCTCTTAACAACAACAAAAAAAAAGTTTGAATGGCATGGTCCTAATAAGCCGTTATAATTAAGGGTTTTTTTGCTAGAAATCACCTTTTATGAAGGTGTCTTTTAGCAAGTAATTCTATGAGCATTTGCTAAAAGACACCAACTAATTTTTATGAAGGTGTCTTTTAGCAAAGTTATAACTAAAAAGTGGAATCACACCTTAAGGTGTGGGTTGCTAAAAGACACCTTTATAGGTGGCTTCTAGCAAAACCCTATGATTAAAATGTTGAAAAAGAAGGAATCGGAGATAGAATAAAATCAATACCCGTTGAAATAATATCCGAGAACCTAATTATATTCGTTTCACGGTTGCATTCATAATAGTTCCCACTTTAATTTCAGCATGTGCACTTCAGTTTTTCGGTCAACATTGGTCTCTAATGTTGAGTCATTCTCAATATGGGGATTTTTAGTAGTTCTGATTGGGATTATATATATCTCTTAACATTATATGCAAATAAAGCATGTACTAAAAAATTGTAAGACCAGCTTTTGGACCACTGCATGCAAAAGATGAGCCTCTTGGATTACGACTCTTGAATGAATGGTATACCTCAATAGCTAGCAATAGCATATAGCTTACATGCCTTTACAATATGTATACATATATAAATAAATGATTAATCATAGAATGAGACCCTCTATCTCTCATTTTCAGACTTGATTGGTCATCTCTGTGTGGGTCAGTCAACGCTTGAATGAAAACATTACTTTACCAATGGAATAATGGTTTGTATCCCATCAACAATGGTATACATACTACATAAAAAACAAAACCGAAAATGATAAATTATATTCCTGTTGCTTAATTTTTGGAGGTAGCTGCATAAAAGAGACGGAAATGAAGTATGTGAATGGATAGAGATTGGGAAAGAATATGTGCAGCAGAAAGGAAATGAGCGAATTTGTGATTGATTCAAAAACCAATTTGTAAGAGTCTCCAGCTAAATCACTAGTATTACAAATCACATGATCAAATAGATGAATCATTTTATAGAAATAAGCCTCAGTGTTGAGAGATTAATAGAAATAAAAAATTCGTAGAATTTATATTGAATTATTGATCAAAAGATAGTAGATGAGTATATGCGATGCTCTATATATTGTAAACAATTTTTTTTGAAGGAATATTGTAAACAAATTTATACTCATTCTAACTAACCTTAAATTTCTAATAACAAACTAACTAAATTTTTATTAACCTTACGTTTCTAATATTGTAAACAGAGAAAAGGGTAATTAAGCTTTAGGAAATTCTTGAATGAAAGATGGTTGATTAAAGTAATGGAAATCATTTTGTTAGGGAGTTCAACACCACCGCCAACAGATCCGACACCATATCTCTAAAAAAATATATTAATACATGGTAAGTAACTTCACTTATATATTAACCACTTATACTTAAACTCAAGAATTTTTCACTTAAGTGTGAGTCTTCTCCATTCTATAGTTGCACCACCACTACCAACCAAAAAAACATGAATCATGACTACACCAAAGAATTTTAATACAAAGATCAAATACCAAGATTCATTCCTCCTCCTATATCAAGTCCAATTTGGGGCGCACCGGAAACAACAATGGACTATCAATTGAGATCGCCAAGAGATCAAACACCACAACTCCACCCCCAAACGTTAAAAAATCACATATATTGGTCACTCTTCATAGTTTATGTAAGACCTCCCACTTACATTTGAACTCCAACACAATTCCACCAAAAAAACTAGAAAATGTCTATATGTATATATGCGCGCGCACACACACTTACATATAAGAAAGATAGCTCATAAATATCTAACGTCTTTTAGTTTTGGGTGAAGATGTGGTGCTATGAAGCATGAGTACTTGTAAAATGGTGATGTATTCGTATTGGATGACTTTCTCATATTTTAATACGATATTTTTTTGTGTTTCTTTGTCGTTGTAAAAGACATAACTTTTGACTTTTTAAACATTTATTGAGATGATTTTGTTGTGGATTGAAAAATTTAGTTTTTTCATGTTATATTGTATAGCAAAACTCATGTTTTTCATTGATGTACTAGTACCTGGTTTTTTAAAAAAAAAATTTGCCGTATTCTAGTAGCTGTAACTATATCATATTAGGTATCGTACTCATGCCTACACAACATGGATGTGGTGTTGGCCTCTTTTATGGTCTTGGAACTTTGGTCGGACAATTGTTTCTCCTGACACTCTCCCTGACACCCCAAAACTGGTATCAAGAGCCATATATAGGACATGAAAGACTCGCACTTGAGTGAGGGGAGATTGTTGGGTTCAAGTGTGAGTAGTTGGCCATATATTGTCTGCTAATGAGCTAGATGATTAATATATAAGAAAAATGACTTGTATACTTAATGCATTCAAATTCTAGATGGAGTTGCAGGGTTTCTCTTTCTTATTATCTTAGAGCATTGGTTTCTTGTCGCTCTCTATGCTCTCCAAACTCCTGAACACTATGACTTTATGAATAAATCAGTATTGGATTGGATTGATGAATCTGACATAATATTAACTTGCATTACATATAAAATTGCTTGGATATTTTCTACCAAAAACAAAAGATAGGATATTCCCGGCAGCCAAGAGAATCTTGCATTTGTACAGTTTTGAGATATCATAGTCATCCGATCATATATAGGATGCTCATATTTCATCTTTGCAAAACATATATCTAAAATGAAATCAAAATATAAATTGTCCGATTAAAATTGAATGGTCCTCTCGTCAACTATAAAAATTGAATAGTCCAAATTTCACAACCTGATTATATATGATTGCACATAATACAACATAAAAGATAAAAAGGTTATTCCAAATATATAAGACCTACGCAAGTACGTGTAACAGATAAGTTAGAATAGTTGTCTCCACACTCTATGTTAGAAAAAAAATCTGGGATGATGATTAATTATTTGTCCTCAATGGGTAGTTGTCAAAACCGTTAACCAATTAATCTCGCATTATTTATAAGTGACTAGCGATATATCTTCAAGAACAACAAATGTAATATAATTTGAAACTTGCTACAATTATAAGTGACTAGCGATATATGAGTGTCCAAAAAATATTGTTTTGCTTAAAATTTAGGTTACATTTTTTTGTCCATATAGTTTGAGGTGTGTACGTGCAATTTGGGCTCCTTCAAGAAAAATCGAGCAATTCTATTTTTCTCCTTTTAAAAAGTTAATGAAATATGATTCTAGCACAAATTGTATTTCACATAAATTCATAAAAGTTCCATTTTTATTTTTAAATATTAGGAGTATGACGATGAATTTGAGATATAAAATAAAATAATGTGTTTGAACGGAAGAAAATTGATAAAATTCGAAGAATTTTAATTTCGTAGAATTTGAGGTTAGGATTTTGAGAGGAAGAAAGTTTGGGATTTTTATGTTTAGTTGGTATTGGGTCTTTTATTATAATTAGGTTAAGGTATAACTTATTCTTATATTTTACTATATATTCTTCTTGTTTTTAACTCCTGATAGGACCTCCATGAGTAACCAAATACGAAAATTAACTCTTGTATTTCATAGCTTTTGTCATTCTTTAAGGCTTGATAATTTTTTCCGAAAATTAGTGTAATTGATGCATTGAAAATTGAAAAGTTTAACTTTCTCATGAAATACTCCCTTTAATCATTATCATAAGCAAAAAAAAAATTTTAATTTATTAATTAAATGATGTATGTGGTCTATATTCATTAAATAAATTCTTATTTTAGAATCTTTAAATAGTGTTCCGGAGACACTTGTTAGCAAGATTCTAAAACTAGAGTAACATAGTATTTTTTTTTCTTTCTTTTTTACCTCTTTCAATATTTATATGAATATTCCCCAAACTCAATTTTAAATTGTTGATTTGGGTAATTCAATTGGGTCCCTAACGATGTCGTATAATCCCAATCAAAACCGTTTTTATACATATGCGTCCCTCTCTTAGCATGCCTCTTTTGGAATCCACGTTCATGGGAGTGCAAAAGTCCTAAGATATTTTCATGTGCCTCTGGTGGTGATGGAAGGGTCCCAAAATGGGACGTCCGACCCACCAACACCCATCATGCAATGCAAGGTCTACTTGAAGTTGATATTTTCGCTTAACATGCATTGAGAAGATGGTAATGGAATCTTAATTCGAAGGGAAAAGGATACCTCAAAAATCTTCTAAATCTGTCAAAGAAGATTCTTAGTTGAATTGCGGCAAGTTTGCAACTATTGAAGACGTATGGTGGTGTGACCTCACAATGGCTATTGCCAACACTTTATTCTTTGCTTAGTGTTCCCATTCAAAACTTCACTTGATGTGTCCTCTACTTTAATTTTGATTTAGTGGTATATGCATTCGACACCAGATGCAACCGCAAGGTTTCAATCCGGATCAACTAACAATAAATTAGCCTCTAGCTAGTTTCGGATACTAATTAAAAGTCATCAAAGTTTTTTCGGGAGCTTCGCTCAGTTTATATGGACATTGCATAACATATGCAGAGATTCGAGTTTGAACTCCGAACGTCCCATGTATTTACTTTAGAGCATCCACAACATAGACATTTATTTTTGGACAATTAAATGAGTCTCACGTGTATATATCATTCATTTATAAATTTTTAATAGTGGTATTTAATAAATATTCAATTTCTTCAATCCAGCATCTCATAAAAAAAAATAAATGAGATTCACTAATCAACTATCAATAATTTTATATAATTACATTTTAATTTTTTAATATTAAAAAAGTATAGGTCCCCCTTAGAGGGTCTTAAGTGAGAGTATATATCTTGTAAGACGTCACAAAAATTCTCTCTAATAGGTACCAACTACCAAGTCTTTAAAGTTTGAGAATCTCCATTAAAAACGGATTTAAAAAGGTAAATTCCTAATCAACTTAAATTCCTAAACCCTTGACCAAAACAAATTCTAACATATTATCATATATTAAAACTCCATTTGCTACAGCTTTTTTACGAAAAAAACTTTTCTTAAACAAAATAATCACTTTTAAATATCTTCATAAAAAAATGAGATTCTAAAGAAGAAGAAAATCTGAACATTGTTTCAAATGAGAGACTATTTTAAGAAGCTTCTTTTGAAAAACAATTTTTTATCTTTAGTTTTGAAAAATCTATATTTTCATTTGTCTTCGCAATTGCGCATGGAGGATATCCAATTTACACCAAAAATATACAAATTTTGTTTTTCTTAATCTCTAAATTATTGAAAATATCAAAATCACTTTTATAATCCCTAACAAAAAGGCTGTATGCCGTAAATCATGTCATAAACACGCACGCACGCGCACACACACATATATATAAAGAGAATCTAGAGAATTTTTTTCTTAAAAATCTGAATCTATTTCTGTTTGTTTACTACCATAATTTTTTTTTTAAGATTTAAATTTTTACACTTGAGTTCCTTTTTATAGATTTTGAGACTAAAAATAATTTTTTTTTAATAAAATGGATTATTTAAAAATCTGAAACAAACACGACAAAAATAAAAAATAAAAAGTGTTTTTTGGTTACAAAAATAGTTTTTTTTTTCAAGAAAATCTCAAACAAACGGGTTCTTATGCTTAGATAAAGAATAAATTATTATAAGCATCTATGAGTTTAGTTCTACTGCTAGAAACAATATATTGTAATATGTATCGATCGGAGATCAAACTACATATTTCTCATTAGACTACTTGGCGAAAAGAATAAATCCTATAAATATTTTAACTAAAATTTCAAATATAAATTATTGATCTTAACAATATCTTGTCTTAAATATAGTTGAAATCTAATCTAAATCTTAAGTTATAATCTGCTTAAGATACGGGTGCATGTTATTTTCATTTTTCAACACTAATTTTAAATTATCTAGTTGTGTGATCTTTAATTGATATTTATATTTTATATATATAAAGGAATATATATAAATTTTATTGGAAATCCTAAGATTTGGACAGTTGAACAATTGTTGGATGGAATTTAATTATCCTCTTAAAAGTGGTTCTGAGACGATCTTCGCAGCATCCCTACCCTCCTTGTGTTTGCATAATTTGGTTTGTCTTAATCATGTTGGTTACGTTGTGACAAACTAACTTCTGTGGCTAGAATGGTAGCAAAAGTATAATGTAAGATTTTACTACTCTCTCCGTTCCTTTTTAAGTGTTGTTTAACGGTGGATTTAACGTTTCTATTTAACTATTGTTTTAGTATTTTAAGAGTGTGATTTGTCAATTATTCTTATCTTTTTCAATAAAACCAATCAATGTTATATATAGGGATGGGGTATAATCAAATTTATTGAAAAGGGAAAGTGTGTGCAAGAAAATAAGAATTTATTGGTAGGTTAAAATGAGGGTATAATAGAAAGAAAATTTGTAAAAATACACTTCGCTAATTTGATGTTAATATTTTAAATGACACTTAAAAAAGAATGGAGGGAGTAATAAAGAGCGGACATGATTATTTAATTTAATATTTTGATTAAATAAAAAGATATTAAATACATCTCGAAAACAGAAGATATTAAATAGGGTTAAATATTGAAATAATTCATGTGAAATACGCGAACTTTAGAAATACCTCATTAGAAAAACACAAAATCTAATCTTTCATTTGAAATTCTTTTTATTTTGGCTCTCATAGACCAGTTACATAAGAGATGTTGACGTGACACAGAATCTTGCCATACGGGCATACGGCTACTGCCAATCTTGTTGCAATATTTTTTTTTTAATAAGACAGTCTTGTTGCAATTTTTAGTAGTTTGTTTGTTTTTTTCAACAAAAAAAAAAGTAGTAAGTTTGTTAAATTAATATTTATTTTTTGGTCTAAATTTGGACTAAAGGACATTCAACTTATTACTCCCTCCGTCCAATAACTGAGTCATTTGCAATAAAAAAAAAAGTTTTAAAATATTTGAGCCATTTCAATTTTCAATACAATATTAATTATTTTTGTCTTTATAACTCTAATTAATATATTTCATCATTCTCAATTTAATATATTCCACTTTACATTTATGATAGTGGAGAATGCACCAATACTTAACAAGTGCACTTAAAACTATTTTTCTCTCTCCTTCATTTATACGTTTTTCTTAATACGTGTGAAATGAACTTTTTGCTCAGTTAATCCAAAACAGATGGAGTATCTTTTAATTCAAACTAATTGAACGACCCTATTAATTAACACTCTTGATCCAACGTTCAACTTATGGATTATTAATGAATATGTGTACATGGAATGTAGCATTGTTTCCTTTACCTCTTTAACACGACAATCTCTAAACCTATTTTTCTTATGTATGAATAGAAGTCGCATTAATGATCATTTATGTGTACACGGAATGTGAGCATTGTTTCCTTCTCCTCTTTAACACTACACCCTTCGGTCACTATTATAAGAAAAAATTAACATTTTAGATTCATTCATTAATTGATGTGTATAGTCTTTATTATAGATCACATACATCTTTTAATGAATGATTCCAAAATGTTGATTTTTGCTTATAATAGTGACCGGAGGGTGTACATTCACTAGCTTCTTAAAAAAAACACTACATTCACTAAACCTAGTCTTCTTATCAATAAAAGTTGCATTAATGATATTTTTATTTGTGTTGAACATCCATTTGCGATGTATTTATTTCAAAAACAAAATGCATTTGCAATGTATGAATAAAGTATAAAGTATATTGATAAATTGATTTTTTATGAAAATTATATTTAAAATCTAGGTGGATTCTAGGGTGAGGGTCCAATTAGGTCCCTCACCGGTGAACCACGAGAAAAACACCAATAGATTAAATAGGTGGTTCAGATTTATTTAAATTAAAAGAGGGAACATGTAGAATGGCTCACATTCAATCATATCCTGTGATGGTTTTACCCTATGTTACCATTCGTGTAGAAATTCTTCCCATAATCAGATAACTACTCTTCCCCTCAAACCATCAAAATTTGTAAATCAAATTACATGAACCCTAAAATTAAAATAAAAGAAGTTCTTCTTCTTCAAACACCAATTCCCCTTTTTCAGTCCAATAAACACATACTTTTGAATTATAGCGTTGATAAATAGGTATAGGTATTCCAATAGCAGGCAAAACATTGTTTCATCCACCTCCAAATGGCACCAAACTTGATGGAACATATAGACTTCCTTTAGGCTATCAAATGGATGCTTCTTACTACTGTAAGTTAAAAGAAAAAAAATGTCTTTTTTTAGCTTTTTGAAACTGCACTTTCTTATTTGCTTATTTAGTGCAATCTGAATTCATGCTAACACATTGATCCTGACTTCCAGATCTTAAACTTCGCTGGAGCATACCATGC
>Ga0228710_1003707_pt1 | contig 24229 bp, 11 predicted proteins | sample MedpolnodulmetaG_FD_177995 | JGI IMG/M metagenome (GOLD analysis project Ga0228710, IMG submission 177995) | Root nodule microbial communities from Medicago polymorpha collected in Santa Monica, California, United States - pink nodules | ecosystem: Host-associated > Plants > Roots > Nodule...
GAAGGTGGGAGAAAATGAGGAGATGAAGATTAAACTTAAAAGTGGTGAGAGAGAGGAGAAAGACGATTCAGAAATCACAACACGTAGAAATTCCATGTTTTGAGGCATCCGTGACTATTCGTGTGCAAAAGTGCCGTACCAAATATCATTTTCCTTATATTAAACATCAATAAGGATACTATTTTGTCAAAAAAAAAAATCAATAAGGATACTTTAGTAACATAAATCATGCATGAAATCTAGAAAATTAATCTAACTTACCTTTTTTTTTTGTCATATAGACAGTGATTAAAAAAATTCATATTTTAAGATGAATAAATGGGGTATCCGGAGTTCAAATCTCAGCCCCTAATACATTATCCGTTAGCAAAGTGAGATAAACTTACGGGGACAAAAAAATGGTTGTAACAGTGACCATGTAATAGTGAGTTATGCATTATCCCTTACTAAATTTCTAAATCAATAATTAGTTTTTTTTACGTTTTTAATAGTGACTAGAGGGAGTTGTTTAACATGTAAGTTGACAAAAAAAAATTGATACTTCTTCTACACTTAAAATTTTATTTTAACTTGTTGAAGTTTTTGACGGTAAATATTACGTATATTTATAGTCTGATGCTTTTGTGCACAATTCAGTTACTCCTCTAAACTTTACATTTCTTTCACAGGAACATAAGCATATCTAAGAAAAGGGTTGTTTCCTTTGTTTACTTTTACAAGATTATTGTATTACAAGGCACCGTAAAAAAATACTAACAAGATAATATATTTTGATTTAAAAATAATTTTTTTATGTTACTTTGTGACAAAGATTAAATTAGTGGAGTAAAATTAAACCACATTGCTTGCGGAATGTTTACCTTAATGATATTTACCATACCATGTATGCTTACCCATTGTAATTTTTGTACGTATGTTGTATTTAGATCGTGACCCTCTACTTTATCTGTGGAAGTCGCGATGACATTGAAGACATTGTGATGAGGTGACTTTAGTTGGTGACTAGTTGTGTTTAGATCGTGACCCTCTACTTTATCTGTGGAAGTCACGATTACATTGAAGACGTGGTGATGAGGTGACTTTATTGGTGACTAGAGTTCGATCGACTTGATGTCATTGGTGGGTCTTGTACCCTATTATCTCAATTTAGGTTTAAAGATCAACTTAGAGTTTTGATTGTCAAGTCCTATATGTGTACATATTCTACTTTTGAAATTGTACCAGTACTGTAAATTATATTGCCATGAGAAAATGAATGCTGAGACATTGTTTTATGTGTTTACATTTTCTACTTTTGCAATTGTACTATTGTGGATGGTATTGCCATTAGAAATGAATATTCATACAATACTGTTTCAAATTTTATAAAGTGTATGGTTTGATTTGAAAACTCCTTGCCTAGAAATTATTCAAAAAATCCGGCATTTGATTCAAATTGTTGGCTGGTAAATGCTTTCGAAAGAAGCTAGATGCGTATCAAATTGCACAAGTAATAAAGTGCACTTCCATCACTACTAGAAACTCTCGAATTTCCTGCGGATATACCTGCGGAATTCCAGTTTCCTGTGGATTTTGACAAGGATTGAGGTTCCCAGGTAATGCCGAGTAATGGTTTCCTTAGAATTTTAAGATCCGCAGAAAAATGTACTGCGGATATATTCGCAATAAAATTCGCAGGAAAATATCTGGTCAGTGTTTAACGTGTTACCTGCCCGTAAACACGATACCTGGAACATATCCGCAGGTACTTCCGTAGCAAACGACTTAGAAAATCCCCAGGAAAATCCACAGCAAATGTTTTGAAAATAAAAAACAAATTACAGGTAAACCCCCACCTAACATTTTAGTTTTTTACAGTGTTCAACTTGCTTCCATTGTCTAGCCGTGTATGCTTTACGATTTTAGTTAGATACCACTGTAAATTAAGAATTGTATGCGAGTTCAAATTTGAATTGGGCACATCTCTGTTAAGCTTAAAGCCAATCATAACATTTAATTTTATGCATTCTAAGAGTTTCTGAATGGAACTAAAGCAACATCAAGATTGGTGTAGTTCCTAGATATTGTTGTGTTGTTTTTAGCAAGTATTATTAAACTGGAAATGTTATTTTCAAGTTGTTTTTTGGGTTAGGGCTTAGGATTTAGCCATAATGGTTTAGGTTTCAGATAAAACCCATGGATATTGTGTATGAACCCACAATCTTCTACATGTTTTCTGTTGGTGTGTATGTGCAGTTCGTGCATGAGGATTATTATGTTGCAGAAGAGCAACTATGGTTAAGAGGTCTAAACCAGGATTCAATTGTAATTTTAAAACAATAAATATGAAGGTCTTAAATAGTATCAACAACTTGTGATTTTTTACTTTCATGTTACTGACATGAATTGATGCTTGTGATAATAATAGATTTTATGCTCGTATTACTCAATAACATTCATGACATTACAAATGATAAGATGTTATATATTGGCCTGGTAGCAATCATATTATCCTTTTCCTTTTTTTTTTCCACTTAAAATATCATTTACATATACACAAAAACCAAAGCGACATTATGATATATGATATTATTTGGTGAAATTTACAGGGTATATAAAACGGATTTGATTATAATAGGCATTTTTTTTGTGTGTTAATGTTTCAGGTTCTTCTTACAGGTCCCAAAAATTGCTCGTGAGGCTGTCAAGCACTTTGGACAAGCTCCTGATGTGCCACACTAAGCCTTATGTCCGAGGAAAAAAATCTTGCGGTGCTGGGTATGAAGAATTGTAAGTTTCCCTCATTGAGAGCCTAAATATGTTTATTTGAAATTGCAACTTGCCATTCTTCATTATGGTTTAGAAATTATTTACCGACTTGTTTGATTACTTACTTCTGACAACCCTCATAATTGAGAGTTAGGTTTGAGCTTTAAAAATTACCTGTTAAGATATTTTCAGCCTTACCAGCTGCTCTATGCTCTTTGGATATCTCATACTTTGGTCAACTAATATTTCATTTATGGATGTCTTAAACCATGTTATTTTGATCAACTAAATTTTCGTTGTCATTAACAACTCCTAAAGCAAATTGCTCTGTTTTATTAGATGCAGAGCGGCCGACGACACAACCTCTGAGAGGGAACATAAACAATTTAGTTACTTACCCTCTGAGATTGAGTAATTGTCCGGTTTTCTAAATGTATTACTGTTTGTTATGCTCTTGCAGTAAAATCATGTTTATCTGTTTGGTTTCTATGAGAGTAGCACATGAAAAACTAAGGAAGTGTTTGTATGCACCTCTCCTGCCTCCTTGTGCAATGTAAGTAATTGTCAACCTCTTATGTTAATTTTGTACAATACTAGCCTCATTCGTAAGTTTTTATTATCTCACATTTAGTTTTTAATTTGATGAACGAGGTAGGATCATTGGAGATGCTGATCTAGAGGTATTTGGTGGTAAGCTACCACAATTACCTGTTAAAAGGTATCTATTGTGGCCCTGCAATATCTGTTAGAGATGCAGCGTTGGAACTTGTTGGTAGGCATATTGCTTTACATCTAATGTGGGTTTTAAGGTATGTGTTCAAAGGAGCTTCCCTTAATTGTAAATATTATCATGCCTTATAAACTTGTTGGTAGGCATATTATGCATTGTGTATTTAATTGCTTGAATTAGTGTTGTGCATATGGTGGATGTCAATTTTAAACTAGTAAGCATGATAATGGTGTCTTGTTTTTCTTTTGGTGCTTCTTACGAATTATTTCAGGGATGATAAGAATAATAAGAAAGTCTAGCTTTTCATTGATAGGCTTGTGAAGCCACGGCAGTTGTGCAATTTTCATGAAGGCAAACGAATAAAAAATGGAAAGTAAATTTAGATTATACTCAATACCTTGTTTGTGTGTTAGTATTTTGGCCCATCCCACTCGTAACTGATGGGTTGCGTTTTGGATTCCCCCCCACCCTTTCAATTTGATTGTGTGTGCCTTGGGCTGATTTCAGCCCATAAATCAAAAGGCCTTTGAGTTCTTTGTTTGTCTAGAGCATGGCTAGTCATTGTTACATAACTTGCATTCTCAAATTTATGTTGGATACTCTTATAAGAGTTGATGGTCACTTCTTTGACAGATGGTAAAAATAAGAACTACCCTTAGATTTGAATTTAAACTTTGTACTCACTACTACCTTCAAAGCCTACTAGTTAAATTTATCGTTATTGTTGTAGTTGCTACAAGATCAAGGAGGATGTGAAGATAAGGCTATTTACATAGAGTTGAGGGAAATTATGTGTGGTGCTGGCTGCATCCCTGCTTGCTGTTGTCACTGGTTATGTGATATGTCCTTTATTTTTCCTACATAATTGTTCTTGACAAATTGGATTGTGGTCTAATATGAATAATCTCATGTATATAAGCTCAACTATTGTTATAATATGAAGAATCTCTTGTATAACTTCATATTTGATTAATATTTTATGACCATACTTATTTTGCAATACTTGTTTTTGATTTGTCGTGGTGTGTTCAATTAAAGTTGCTTATTAATTGATTGGTAGTGCTTTAAATATATTAATTTATTAAAAACCTAAAAGAAAGTTTAGTAGGGGATTTGTTGTTTAATTGCTTGGGTATGCTTAGCTATGGATTTGCTACGAAATTGCTATGATAAGTTGTAGTTATATTGCTATGGAAAATTCATTTTTAATACTAGTTTGCTATGGAATAACTAAACATTTGCTAGGATTTATTTTCTACTAACTGCGGATTTACTAAGAAATATTTCCCTAGCAAATTAGTCTCTCAATCCATGCTACGGCCTATTCAATAGGTACTCCGTAGCATATCCTTAGCTAAACTCGTTTGCTAGGAATTAGCTGCGAATTAGATGCGAAAAAGGGCGTAGCAAATCACATATTTTCTTGTAGTGTTGGCATATATAAACTTCATTTTGAAATTAAATTAAAATTGGAATAAAAAACATCTAAATGGCCACTATATAATGATAAAACTAATCCAAAATATTTATTATTTTGAGTACTACCCTCAAAGGTCATACCATGTTCACAAACATAAGGAACATACAAACGAAAACTATAAATTACTTTCACCTCAAAGTTACATATAAGAAAGGATATATTAGAAAGGATTCTTTCAAGAATAGATGTCTATTTTTCTGTCTTCACTACAAAGGTTATCTCTTGTTATTCACCAATTCCATGATGTTTCAAGTTGCCAATCCCAAAATGTTTGCCCATGAAACCATGTTTTGGGAGTAGGTGCCCTTTCAAACCCATCACCAGCTAGTCAAAAGTTGATAGGATTATCTTTCTCTGCAGTGTTTATTCTTCACTAAAACATTAAATCCCAATCCAAAAATGACTTGTGTGACAACTTATCACAAAAATAATAAAATTTCATGTTACTTTTCTAAGCAATAACTAAAGGAAAGATCAACAATAAAAAATTAACATAAAAACAGAGTCATCATGACCACCCAAATCAAAAGTATGTATACTCCTACTTGAAAAACCATTAAAAGAAGGACCATCACAAAACTACATTATCATTTAAGTTTTGATGTTTTACCTTATCTTCGCTACCCCTAGTAAAAGAGGCACCATCACAGTAACATATGGTCACTGAGTTCTATTCCAGTTAAACAAATATGCAATCATAAGCAAGCACATTCATAAGACAACACAAATGAAATTTCAACTAGCAAAGTAACATGAAAAATTTAACTTTGAGTACAGTCGTTGTTGAATCAAAAATCTTTTTGATGAATGTTTTAATGATAACAAACCTTATAGAATAAACACTAAGTTTTATGAATGGTAATCTACTGATGTTTGCACTTAAGTATTTTCAGAGAAGTAGACACGAAATAAATCTCTTACAAGTGCATATATATATTCAATGAAAGAATACCAAAACAGTAGCATCACAAACTCAAAGAAGATATAGAAAAAATATTGTTCGAATCAAATGAGTGTTGATTGAAGATTCAACAAGAAGATGTATTTTATGATCAATTGACTCATCCTCATCACCACATGGTTTTCAACCAAGCCTTAAAAGATTCGAGGAATAAAGGGTTAATATTTGAAAGACACTCAATGAACAAGAAACATTGTGTGGAATCATTGAGAGGAATATTTTCGCAATGTACCAACATGAACTCCTGAAGATTCTAATCACCGATGAGAATGGTGTTAGCATGGATAGCACTTCGAATATTGTTTATGAGGAAATTTTTCGCAATGTACCAACATGAACTCCTTTTTTATTGTATTTTTACTATTAGCATTGTATTTGCACCAAAAGCACATTATTTTCTATTTATTTGAATATTCTATTTGCCGTCGATATGACCCGTGCGGCAGCACGGGTGCAAGGTCTAGTTTTTTTAGTAAATGAGATAGACCTTACCAGAATTCAAAGGTTTTTGAACCATGTCATGGTTCATGCCTATAAATTAAAAACGAACAACTTGCACTTTACCGGTCTGCGAGCGCCCATGAAACTCAGGAGCGTCTCTACGGTCTAAACGTGTTTATCGGGGTCAATGGTGTCGTCGTAGTACTTGATACTTAGAGGTTTCTGGAGGTCCTTTGACACAAGGTAGTCATTAATCTTGCTGGTAAAAGTGTTCTTTAGAGTTGGCTCGTCTTCGTGGGAACTTGTCTCGACGGATTTCTCTCTACGGCAATCCTTTAGAGGTAAAAATTCACATCCGTGCTACTCGACGGTTCCCTCACGATGATTTTTGTGTGACCTTCTTCCCTTCCTCTCTTATGGCCCTGATTCACGTCCTCCTTGGTTTTCAAACATGGAGGGATGGTTTTGAGATTCCTTCTGACGCGGATGGGACACGGTGCACCTATAACATCCTAGACAAATTCCAGGATTTTCGACTGACCCACAAACCAACACGAGTGTTTTCAGCGTGTTTTGTCCTCACTCACATGATTTTCGAGAAAATTCCTAGAAGGTCACTAATCCAAAGACTAATTCAAGTCAAGCACGCTTAACTATGGAGTTTTTATGAAATGGGCTACTGAAAAGAAGATGCATCTTGTTGATATATGTAGTACCAAACAATTCTCATAAGCATTCATTTAACCATGCAGACCCATACCTACAGGGCCTCAGGAACCCTATCATTTCGTTGTGAATTCTGTAGCTGAAAAGCTTCCCGGAGTCGCTCATTGTCATGTCTTGTGCATCTGTGATCATTCCCCGCCCACGTCAGCCTCGGGTATTACATGCCACCAACTTCCGATTGGTTCGTCCCCAAACCACATCTTACTGGGAGAGGTCTACTATGATACCACTTGTAACATCGCAGACAACTTTAAGAAATGTCAATTGACCCTACATACCAACACGAGTCTTTTCGGCGTGCTTTGTCCTCACTCACACGCTTTCCTAGAAACTTCACATATGGTCACCCATCCAAAGACTACTCCAAGCCAAGCATGCTTAACTGTGGAGTTCTTAAGGAATGGGCTACCGAAAAGAAGATGTATCTTGTTGGTATAAGTAGTACCAAACAATTCTTATAAGTCTTCCTTCAACCATGCAGTCCCATACATGCACAGCCTCAGGATCCCTCTCATTCTGATGTGATTCGGTTTGTCTAATAGCAATCTAGAGCCGCTCGTTGTTATGTCTTATGCAATGGCGACCACTCCTCGCCCTTGTCAACAGCCGGTGCACAAGGCATGACATTGTAAAAGTTCATTGAATAATTAATGTTTTCAATATATACTCCATCCGGTCTCATATATAAAAAAAAATAAAAAATTTGTTAAGGTTCATTGAATAATTAACGTATCTAGTCTATGTTGTCAAGCAGATACATTAATTATTCAATTAACCTAAAAAAGAATCTTTCCTTGTATATGAGACTGAAGGAAATAGTGGTGTGAAATAAATAATATAGTTTCCATTTTTGATATGCTGATTAATGACCTCATATTAAATTATTCCCACCACTAACATCATCATCCTTTAAAATCATCTCAAACCCTAACTGTCACCCCTTTCTTTTTCTTCTTTTCAGAGGGTCAATTTTGACCCAAAAATCACCGCTCCAAATTGTTTTTCCTTCTATCCTAATTGAATAAGTGATTTCACATATTTTCTGTTTTTGTTCGTTTGTTTTTGTGATTTTGTCATCTCTGAACGACTCTGTTTGTTTTGATTTTCCGTCTTTGTGCGGTGTGTTTTTGATTTCACGTCTTAGTGCGGTGTTTATTTGATTCAAGTTGAAAGATTAGTTTTGAGCAAGTGCAGATCCGATCAATGACAATGGCTTTGGCGTCTTCAACGTTGCAGATCCGAAGACATGAGTATTTCGGAGACATGAATATAGTCATATTTGTAGGCATAGGTACTTTGCTGTTTTATGCTATTAACACGGATGTTGTGAGTTTGTTCGCATATTCATCCTTTTTGTTTTTAGCGAATTTGGATTTGTATTGTATTGATGTACTCTATCAATTTGAATGAATGAATATCGTTTATTTTTGTAAAAAAAAAAATCATCCTTTAAAATCATTATTCTCATTTGCAATTTTGACATTGTCTACCACGAAAGGCTAATAAGGGCATAGTTTTAAAAATCGGACCGGACCGGCCGGTTCAACCGGTCCGACCTTGAACCGAAGGTGTAACCGGTTCGGTTGACATATTGGATCGGTCATGTTATCAAACCGGTGAGAACCGGCATGAACCGGAAAAACTCGCTTAAAACCGACGAACCGGCAGTTTACTGAGCCAACCGGTTTTCTGGAAAATCAACTATTTTATATATATTAAAAAAACAAAATCTGCACCTAGCAGGGATCGAACACAGGTTTGGCAGCCCTACATACATTTTAACGCTGGAAGCCACCACACCAGGGCAATTGTTTGTGTCATGTTATTGGTTGTTAATGATTATACATATCTTTAAAATTATCAAATGAAAAACAATTTTCCCTTCAGTTCACATTTTATCGTGTATTTTTTTTTCCTAGAAAAAATAAACTTGTATTCTCTCTTTCTCTCTTTAATTTTATCTTCATCATATATTGTCAAAGTAAGTGTGTGTATTTATTTTTGTTAAAGTGTTTCTAATTTATTATTATACTCGTAATGAATATATATAAGAATTAATTGATGTGTTTGATTGGATAATACTTAGATTTAAATTTGAAGAAAATATTCGAGAAATCGTCTTAATTTATTTGAAAATATTTTTTTTATCATTTATTAGTGTTATATTTTTTTTTATACCCCGAGTCATCCTATTTAATACAAAGATAAAAACTCTATGAAGACCGAGTATATGAACGAGTCATCCGATTCTTTCATGCGGTTCGACCAGTGACTCTGTGGTTCAACCAATGACCCAGTGACCCACTACCCTTACCGGTTCGATGACCGGTCCGGTTTTTAAAACTATGGATGAAACAGCCACCTGCTCCGCCTACACACTATTTCATCATCAACTTTCATACCACTTCCATCCAATCCCCAAATCCAATATTTTTTTCATCAAATCTTACTCCAAAATCATTGAAGCATCAAGCATAGGAGGTATCAACACACTATTGACGTAAAAAACAGGTATTCAGTATTTTAATCCTTTCATTTTTAGCTTTGTTATGGGTTTTTACGTAAGTTACGTAGAAGTCTGTCATGGCAATCAGCGGCAGCATACTACCGAAGTAAATCTCGGCAGTTTACTGCCGAAGTAAATTTCGTTAGTTAAGTACCGAGAAATACTTGTGAAAAAAATTTCAGAACGAAAAAAAAGCAGCTACTGTCATTTTTTCAATTTTTTTTCTTTGTTTTTTTTGTTTTAATTCATTATGGCATTGATGTTTATGCATTAGTTAGTTGTTAATTCATATTTTTGTGTTGTTTAATTATAGTAATGGTAGAGAACGCGGAAGATGTTTCGGGAAAGGTAAAACCAAATTTTGTCAAAATTTCCGGAGATGTCAAACCGCATAAGGTTGAAGCCAAACCAAACATTGATGGAGCTTCCGTCCATGTTAAAGCTTCTAAATATGTTGACTCCGGTGTCCTCCCACTTCATGCCCACGAAGTTGACACGGTTAGATTTTTTTCTAGACAACGTTAAGTGGAAAGATAGAGAAGAATTGCTTAAGTGGGCACGTCGTCAAGCAAATAAGGAGGGATTTACAACTGTTACACAAAGATCAAGCTTGATCAATCCAATGTTGCGCCTAGTGTGTAAAAGGAGTGGAGCTCCCAATGTGCCGGAAAAAAAAACCGAAGCATGCGACAACGAGCTCAAGAAAATGTGGGTGCTTGTTCATGGTTAGTGGATATCTTAGTAAATAAACAAATGAATGGGAATTGAACATTCTTAATGGAGTTCACAACCATGCGATGGAGCCGACTTTAGAAGGACACATTCTTGCTGGTAGATTAAAGAAGGACGACAAGAAGATTGTACGTGACTTGACCAAGAGCAAGATGCTTCCAAGAGATATTTTGATAAATTTGAAAAACAAAAGACCACATTGCATGACAAATATCAAGCAAGTGTACAATGAACGTCAACAAATATGGAAGGCAAATAGAGGTGACAAGAAGCCGTTGCAATATCTAATCTCGAAGTTGGAGGAGCAGAACTATACTTATTTCTCAAGAACACAAAGTGAAAGTACTACAATTGAAGATATCTTTTGGGCTCATCCAACATCCGTAAAGCTGTTTAACAATTTTCCAAGGGTTTTGGTTATAGACTCCACATGTACAAGATGCCAATGTTTGAGGTAGTTGGGGTCACTTTGACCGATTTGACATATTCGGTTGGGTTTAGATTTCTGACACATGAGAAAGAGGAAAACTTTGTTTGGGTTTTAAAAATGTTGCGTAAACTTCTTACGTCAAAGATGAATATGCCTAAGGTGATTGTGACTGACAGGTTTTCCCCGAAAGTTATGCAATGAATTGTTACTTTCATGTGCAAGCAAATGTTAAACAAAGGTGCATCTTAGATTGTAAATATCCTTTGGGATAAAAGGATGGGAAAGAGGTGAAACCTCGCGATGTTGTCAAGAAGATAATGAGGACATGGAAAGCTATGGTTGAATCGCCCACTCAAGAGTTCTATGCAAATGCATTAGTGAAGTTTCAAGATGAATGTAGTGATTTCCCACTTTTCATAGATTATGCCATGACCACCTTGAAAGAAGTGAAGGAGAAAATAGTGAGGGCATGGACAGACCATGTGTTGCATCTTGGTTGCAGAACCACCAACAGGGTAGAATCGACTCATGCTTTAGTAAAGAAATATTTGGACAATAGTGTGGGTGATTTGGGTACTTGTTGGGAGAAAATACATGACATGTTGGTGCTTCAGTGAAACATGTCTGAGGTTGCAAAAATTGAAGGCCGTGTTAGGTACTCTGCTTTTAAAAAGACAATTAAGGTTATGATAACGCCGACCAACTCTCTTGATGATTTGAAGGCACAACTTAACACTTATTTTGAGCATCTTGGTAAAAATCAATATACAAGTCACTTGTTTGGTCAAATGCCATGCATAGACCTAGGAGAAGATAGAGATGAATACGCATGGAAAACGACAAGCTATATGCCTTGGCTTATTGAAGACGATGGCGACGTTAGATTTATGTTTCGGAATATGGTGGAAAATAATATATTATATATGTATGTTCGTTCCATATGCAATTACGTTGAATGTGTTGTTTAATTTAATGATATGTAATGAGTTGTAATGTGTTGTTTAATTATGGACACTTAATTATGGACACTATGTAACGTTTTGATGAATTTCAAACTTTTGTGTATTTTGAACCAAATGTCGGTTTGATTTAATTATGGACAATTGTAAAAGATATTGTATTTTTCTTGTTTATGCTTGAGTTTAAATGTTGTATGAGTTATATTGCATTTGAAAATGTTCTGGTTTAATCACAGGTAAAAACTGGCCAAAAAATGGCTTGGAAATGCTTTAGAGTTATGCAGAACCCACTGTCTGCATAATTGTTTTTTTCGACAGTTAACTGCCGAGGTTTTCCTCGGCAGTTAATTGTAGCCGATTTTTGAAATCCTTGGCAGTTAACTGTCGAGGGGCAATTTCGTCTTTTACATGTGTTTCTCAACCCTATCAAATGTGTGGATAGCAATTTTCAATTAGGTGTCCTTGTGAGCTTAGCTTAGTTGGTAAGGTCAATGCATAATATAATGGTAAACTAAGTTTTTTTTTTTCTTTGTAGAAAAAAAGTCATTTGTGTATTATTGTTAAAATAACCAATATGGTGGAACAGATTAAGAAAAAATAAAATTGACAAGGAGATTATGATTGTTATAAGCAATATTATTTTGCTTCCTTAAAAAAAACAAACCAATAATATTTTGCTACTGATTTTTTGACTAAAAAAAATTATTTATTACTGATTTTCAAATGAATATACAAAATTACAAGTATTTATTATATACGATTCTCTTCTATCAGTTTAGGCCGGTAGGGTCTCTTATGGCATGAAATTGTGTTTCAAATTGTCACTTAATTGATAAGGAAAAAAGGTTACTCTTATTTCAAAAATGATAAACAACGGATAATACAAAATAGTGGTTGAATTCTGAAAAAGAAATTGTAACCAGGAACACATGTTAATTGCACATAACTACATACATAAAATAACAAACACATGTGATCATATCACCATGTTCCCCAGTTTTGATATGCTGATTAGACTTCTTATCTATCATCACAAATTACTTGTACATGTATATCACCACCTATTACTTCTTATCTAAGGTACTATTTATGCCAAACCTGCATATGCAGCCATATAAAAGGCCAACCATGAATTCATCTCTATGAAACATAAACACTTCTTGGATTAGACGTATCTCGGTGTCGGATAAGTGTCGTGTCCGCCACTGACACATATAATTACATTAAACTATGCGATTTTCTCAAATTATTAACAGTATCGATGTATCAGTGTCCGTATCGTGTCAGATGTTTGTATCTGTGCCTTGCTTCACAGATATCTGCAGAATTTCTCTTTTCCAACAATTTACTTTTCACCAACAGTGGTAACTAATATAAGTGATTTTAGTTTCATATACATGATTAAATTTCAAAACTACTATGTTATGGAATGGGATTCTTAAGTAGCAAATAGGCAATAGCAAAGGAGTTAGTTTTGGTCGGTACTTATTGAGTTTCTTAGCCCCTTGTTAACTTCTTGAGTTTCCGGGTAAAAAAATAAAAATTAGTGAGTTTTGGTTAGTACTAAATAGTAATTTTATTTTAAACTGATACTCTATTTTTAAATATTTTATTATTTCCACCTTCAAGATCAAAATAATTCTCTATTCTATATTCCTCTAACTCAATGAGCACATGTTGAGCATATTTTTTTCCTTCTAACTCAATGTAATTAAAGTATTTGACTTGAATATGTGCTCTAATATATCTTTATGTCAAACACTCTTAGGGTTCGCTATGTAATTAATCCTCAAGTCGACAGTGAAATGTTTAATTTTTTCACGCCGAGTTGGACTACCTCCTAAATGAATATGTCTAAGAATCGAACTCAAATTCTGTCATTTTACCAACCCTCGCAAAATGTTGAGCGCATGGTACATATATTAAAAGAAAAATGTCGTTATGCATTACTTGCAAACATAACCAATGAAACCATGTTACCAAAATGACAAAATACAAACTCTTTTGACAATGAAAAATGAGTTGAGTTGAAGATATAATAAAAGGTGTTATGATCTCTTAAAGGGCTGGGAAAAGCTCATTGAGTCTGCAAGGTAAAGAATAGAATTCATCATTCCTAACATCTCCATTATATAAAGTAAACTTCTCCCACCATTTTAAACCACTGTCATTTTTAGCTGCATCATCTTCACGAGCAAGTGTGAGATCCAAAATTAATGCAACCAATGCAGCAACCGTTATATGTGACATGAAGATCACACTTATAATATCATATAACTGCATCCAAATTAATCAACAATTATTAATAATAAAATGAAATAAATGAAATTTCAATGATGAGTTTTTATTTTTGAGTTCAGAAATATATAGCTTACCCATCTAGGACTTTCTTGTTCATGTTTTACATGGAAATATTGTGAGAAATATTGTGGTATGGAGATTCCTAAGAAGAATGAGAAGCCTAGTACAAATTTGGTTCTGAAACTGTTGAGGTTACAGAACTGAAGAAAACCAAGACCAGCAGAAGCTACATAGTTCCAAATTAACAAATATTGTTAAGTTCTGATATGTATATTTAGAAAAAACCACAACAGCACATAGATTATTATTATTAGCATGAATGAACGAATGAACTTACACACATAACCGAATAATACACAATATAATGCTGCTATGATTGGTAAAGGAACAGAAGCAAAAAGTGCTCCAAATTTTCCTGTTTCAAGGGGAAATAACAAGTATCAAACATGAATATCATCGGTTAATTATTAATTAACGGTGTCTATGTGTAAGTGTCATGTCTGGTGTCCGTGCTTAGTTGGTTCCTAAGTATCACACAGACTAGACTAGGAAACTACCAATGCCACAAGATACTGAAATTATGAATTAGTTCAAATCATATTGGTCAACAATACCAAATATAGAGAAGAAAATCATAAAGCCAGCTGAAATTTGAATTACTCTTCTGCTTCCTACTTTTGTTAATGCTAGTAAACCAGCATTTTCCCTGAAAAAAAAGTAAAGCAGAAAGGAATTAAGAAATGCCCTTTAACAGATCACAAGTTAACAAACCTCTACCATGCATTCAGGAAAAAACACACACAAGGAATTAGGGTGAACTTACACTGATGCAGTAGTTCCAGTTACACAGCCAAACATTCCACTAAACAAAGCACCTACTCCCTAAAATCAAAACAAGAATGACACTAATAAATTTATATATCACAAGTTTCATTTTATGCAAAACTGTAAAAAGTAAAATAGAAATTTTATTGATAATCAGAATGTTATATTTACTTCAACGATTACGCAACTTATGTAGAAACTAGAAAGTACATTAATAACTAGCTAATAACTAACTACTTAAATCTCTAATACAAGATATTAAATCATACCACCCAACCAGCTCCGCGGCTGATAATAGATGGCGGCACCGGCGTGGCACTTCCATATCTTGCAGCAGCATAGGATGTACCAGTGTACTGCAAGTAAAACAAGTGATTGTTCACCTGAGTAAAATAATGACTAAAAGGCATGAAATTCTAATTAATTTTGCTAAGGCTTTAAGTGCTTACCTCAAAAAGAGAAACTAAAGAAGCAGCCATCATAGCAAAAGCTTCCAAAACATTGAAAGTAGGACTCCCCCATTGGAAAGGGTAAGGAAAATACACCCTGCATAAATGGAAACACTATTTATATAAAATCTCAGTAATTTCCTTAACCATGTTCACCTTCAAGTTCAGAGAATCAAGTTAGCAGTTCAAAAATAATTAGTTAGCATTTAAGTAAATGATCAGTAGTTAAAGTAAACATTATGAAACTTAATTTTACCATGGAGCGGCAGTAAGGATTCCAGCACGATCAGTTCGGCAACTGGTCTGTGTACTTTCTGAGTTGTGGTTGTATGCAGTGGAAGAAGTTAGAAGCTGTGCAAATAACCATGTAATTGTGACAGTAAATAGCACTGCAAATCGGTCATTCATAGACTTCACGGCGGTAATATACCGATGAAGATACTGCAGGAACAAGCATAGAACACCATCAAACATGCACCAGGCCATACTAGTTAAACAGATTTGGTTTCCCATTATTCTATTTTACAATTTATACATTCAAACCTTTTGCAACATACTAGTTACTATAGCATAAAAATAACTACTTGCCTGTGAGATGAAAACCATAACAATTAATGCAGGAAGTCCAATTTCAACACATTTCGCAAGCTGCAAAATTAATTTTCAAATCATAAGTAGAGAAGTTAAGAAGCAAGAAATCAAAAGGGTTGTATTATTTAATCCTCAATTCTTCACCATTGGGAAACCAAGTTGATAAAGACCAAGTCCAGTGAATGTTACATATGGAACTACAGAAAGTGGACTAAGGAACCTGTGAATGAAGCAATGAACATATAAGATAACAAATCAAAGATTTACATAAAAATCGAAACAAAAGACGTTACAGATACTAACCTGACAGCATTTCTCCAAAAACCAAAAAATCCAATAGCCATTTGGAAACTCGAACTTATGATCAAAGCACCTTGAATCCCTCTCATTGTCATAGTAAATCTCTAGGAAATTCAAACAAACAAAGTCAGCGAAACGAAAACTCTAAAGAGTGAAACATTTTCCATTTATAACATGTACGAAAAAACAGAATCATAAAAAATAGTTTCATTTACCTCATAAGGATCTGTATATGCATTATATCTGCTAGCCTGAACAATAGAAATTATAGGTATTATGTAACTGTATGAACCAACAATTACAATTGGCAATCGAGTTCCGAACAAAGATTGAAGAAATGTGCTTAGTCCAGACACAAACAGAAGTGTCTGTATCACCCTAGTCTTCTCAGCCTACATTGAATCAAACCATTTTGTTCATTAATACTATTATAGAAGTTGCTTAAAATTAAAAGCAAATAAAAATTGATCAGAATTATATTTCTCACATCTCCTCCACCCATTTGAGGAACAATTATAGTTGGAATCAGAACTGTAATGCCAAGAGTTAGAAGGTAATGTTGAAATCCCAATATCACTGCTTGACCTGCATTATGATCAAAGATTGACTCAAATTGTGAACCAGTACTATCTTAAGCAAAAATTAGTAAATCAATTTTTGATTAAAATGTCATAATTTTATCAAAAATTCATTAAGTAACAATCTAAATTTTTCTTTCAAAACTTTGAATGCTTGTTATATTGCATGTGACAAATAGACTCATAGTGATACCAAAAGAAAAAACATTATGGATTTGTTACATGGTACACCATCTAACACTAAACTAATTAAGATGTTACTATTATTTGTATTACAAGTTCTAACAAATTTAAGATAGGTGTACTAACGCCATGGAGGTGGACTGTTAATGCAATACTGAATTCCAGGTAATTGCTCTTTCACTGGCTGTGGTGTTGGCTTCACTTCCTCTACTTTTGTGCCACCACCTGCATTTTTAGCACCGCCGCTGCCGCCTCCTTCATTGGCAGCTTTGTTGTCATCACCACCTCCATTTTGAGCCATGTTTTGTCAGCAGAAACCAAGATAAATGTAGCAAACTTTGATCCAATCATTGTCCTTCAAGATTTTTTATTATTTAAACGAAAACTGAATTCATTCGAATTATTCAAACTTTCGGTTACAAAAAAATATAATCATATATCACTATTGTCATTAATGAAATATTAAAACGGTCATGTTCTTAACGGAAACGGTTATGTCATTAACTATTAGTCATGATTGGTCGATTGGATTGTTTAATTAACTTGTTCCTGATAAAAAAAAAATAGAAATAAAAACTTTGCAAAATTATATTTTTAGTCCTTTAACTTAATTTCAGGTAACAGTTTGGTCCTTCATCTTTTTTTCATTTCAATTTGGTCCTTTTTGTCCATTTTCATATACATTTTCAAGCTTCAAATCTTATATTCTTATGCAAACATAGACGAGGATCATAGATTTGAAGACCGAAGGACCATAAGAAAATAAAATCATGAATTTTAAGCTTAAAAATTCATATGAAAATGGACAAAAAGGGCCAAATTGAAATAAAAAAAAGATAAAGGACCAAATTGTTACCTGAAATTAAGGTAAGGGACTAAAAGTGTAATTTTGTCAAACTTTAAACCATCAACAATGCATCACCTTATTTATACGTTTAAACAGGTTCCGTCACTACACGTCACTCGTTTTGTAACTAATACCAGGGCCGTCCCTGGAGAGGTGCAAACAGCTCTATAGAGCTGGGCCTCCCCAATTTTGGGGCCCAAAATAATTTTTTTTTAATATGTGATATACTGAAAATATTAATATATACGCATAACATTGTAACATTAATAGTCCCGAAGTGTGGCCTAGCGGTTAAGCATGGTAGTATTATGCTTTGTGTCAATGGTTCAACTCACAGGGATGGTAAATCTTCATATATTTTTTTAATTGTATTTTTTTCCAGCATGATAGGGTCTTTTTTGGCCTAGTTTTAATTGATTTGAGGTCTATATGTATTCGGTATTCTCTATTCTTTAAAAATAATGTTTTTCTCCTTCTATTTGAGGTCTAATGACCTTTGTTCTATAAAATTACAAAGTTCTAACAACAAACATTATAATTATTCTCTAAAAATAAAATAAAAATATTATAGTTTTTTTTCTCTCTTTTTAAAAAATTATATTTTTTAGGAGCCTATTTTTACTAAGAGAGTCAGACCTCCAATTTAACAGGAACGACCCTGACTAATACTACTTAATTAAATGGTTCATAATAAAAACTCCATATCATTAAATTGTAATAGTAATTTATCTATTCATTCATAATGATCTATTTTTTGAAATATTAAATAATTGGATTATAAAAAAGCTTCAGCTTAACCTTTTTATTAAATAGACCAGACCGAGTTAGACTTTTAATAGGCTATAACGTAGGCCCATGTCGGGCGGTCTGGTCTGTTCTCACCCCTAGTGGTGAGCTGATGAGTGGAGAGGTGTGACATACACAAACAGTGCACGTGCAACAAAACAACATAGTATAATCACATAAAGGAGTCAGGTAAAAATGATGGAAGATGAGTTAGTACTTGGGAGGGAGGAGTATAGTTTTGTCCAACCAGTGACAGATGAAGTCCCAAAACAAGAGCAACAAAGTCTTAGAGAAAAGGAAATGGTAAAGAGTGAAGTGGTAACGATGTAATAAAAAACAAACGTTTATGTCTTAACAGGTTTGACACTTGAGTGAGGGTGGATCAATATAGGCCGAGTAGGTAAAGAAAAAACATCTACACCTTGGATTGTGGGTTGAATTGGGTCAGTCGGATGAAGGACAAACATCTACACCTTAATTGGTTTGACGCTTAGTGGTTTATTAACTGATACAGACCAATAAGATAAAGAACAAACATATACGCCTTAACAGACTTGACACTTTGGGGATTGTGCACTCGTATAGATGACATACTACGTGGCTCTTAATATCTTGACTTGATTGACCTCAAAAATGGGTTGATTGTTCATGTCATGTCAGCTCACCTCACATTGAAGGTCCATGATACAAACCGGTTAAATGAAGAACAAACGTCTACGTCTTAACAAACTTGGCGGTTGGTGGATTGTGGACTAGTATAGACGTCATACCATGTGACTCTCAATATATTGACTTGATTGACCTCAACACTTGTTTGCTTGTTCAAGTCATGTTAACTAACAACGTTCAGCAAGCTCCTACCCGAGTACTTGTTTGTCTCTTCAAGTCATGTCAACTCACCTGGCCCAGTCAGGTCCTACCTCATGACTAATTTAAATGTTAGTCATGTCAGCTCATCTCACACATATAGCAATAGTTTAAATGTTAATTTAATTCCTAGTTTTATGGGTAGCTATTTTTCTCTTTTTTTTTCATGGTATATTTTTCATTTTATTTTTATTTGTTTTTTAAGATTACTTTTTAATAATTAGATGACAATATTGGCGGGAAAAGTTGAAGTATAATTATGTAACGACAATGACTTGAGACTTGAATGCACACATTCCTTCATTACGTTTTTGTTGTTCTAACTAACTTCAGAATTGAAAAATTGTAGCGTCACTTTGTGATATGGAAACAAAGAATAATATACTCCCTCCGTCCCATATTATGTGACCCATTTGACTCTGTCACGTATGTCAATCCACAATTTTGAACTTAAATATCATTAATAATCTATTAGAAACGATTATGAAAATTTGATATTTTGAAAATATTTATTGAGACAAATCCAACATCTTATATGCTATATTTTGTTTTTATATATTAGTAGAAAAATAAGGTCAAAACATGTTATGCGAATAGTACACATTTTTAAATCAGGTCTTTTAAAACGGGACGGAGGGAGTATGTATTTTTCAGTGAAATTATCATTTTCCAAATAAAATTTGCAATTTCCCACTGATACAAATCATTGTGATATTTATTTTGGACATATGACCACTTGTATCATTTGTAGTGCTTGTTTATGATTTTGAGGCAGAGTTTTTGATTTAATAATTACTGTATTGTCTTATTATCTTTGTTGTATTCTCAATAACTAAACAATCTTACAATGCTAAACAACCCTACAATATCCAACATTTAGGTTATTGGTTGTGACCGATGATGAATTTGTGCCCTCCTCTCAAATTCAAGTACGCAGTGGTCACCTATTTTCTGCAAATTTTTGTTAATTAGTTTAGATATTCAAGTGCAATTCGTCAAATCAAAATAGTTTCAACACACGAAAATCTGCAATGAAATTAATGCAAACCATGAAAGAAAAACAAAAAAACATAAAAATATATGAAAAATTGTAAAATAACAGTTGAGGGAAAAATAACTTATTTATGCAAGCCATTTCAGTCTATCCGCCATTTCATCTTTAAAGGTAGGTATGTATATGCAAGCCATTTCACGTCAATTTGATTTGTCGCCTTCAATTTTTGTTGTTTCCAACATCTTTCTTAACTCTTTAATCTGATTAGGATGATTCCTTACAAAAGGATTGCCCATCATCAGCTTGCGCACATGTCCCAATTCGCTTTCACTCAATGATTTTATACATATGTCAGGATTGCAGTATCAACATCAATTGACCTAACTCCCAAGCAATAAATAATGTTGGCAGTCTCACCATCGTAAGCCATTTTTGTAAAGAGGTAGTATTTCAACCGATATACATACATCTCCGTCGATAAGAGCAAGCACATGTAACTTTAAACCCCTGCCTCAGTAACAATGATGCATGGATACTGCTCCTGAAATTTGGCAAAGAAGGTTTGTGAGGATGGCAATAATTTCGACTAATAAAATGAAAACCTCACTCTTCATTTCAATAACCTTGTAAACGAGGATCAGGATAGTGTGCCCAAACAAGTGCTTTTGGGATGTGGACAACTATAACAAAGTTTATGTACACTATACACCGCGTACCTTTTTATATATATTTAAATCTTTACTTTCTTATAAAAATTATTATGAGTTTAATTGCATAATCTTTATCAAGGTTAATCTGATCAAAGTCGTAAAATACAAAATCATATAAAAATTTCAAAAGATAACTAAGGATTAATGCATGAACTCCAAATAAGGTTAATCTTTATATGGAATATTATTTGTTAGATAAGTTTGTTTCAGTGACCGTACAGTTTTCAGTTTCTTAACCTATATGAAGAAAATACATGAGTTTTGGTTGATTTTTTTTACCTATTTTATCCTTCATTTAATTTTTTTGGGATTCATTTAAACTATTGTATTTATTATTTTATCTTTTAATATTATTATTTAAATATTAATTAAAAAATAAAGCGTATTAAAATAGGATTATGTGACTACAATAGGAACAATATTATCTATATTTATATCTTCTATACTATATATAAAGAGAATACATGAGTTTGAGTTGAATTTCTTCTTACCTTATCCTTGTCTTAAACTATTGTATTTACTATTTTATCTTTCATAAGATTATTTAAAATATTAATTAAATAATTAAAAAAGTAAATCACATTAAAATAGGACTATTCCATTGCAATATGAACAATATTATCTATATTTATATTTTATTTTATTTTGATAAGCAAGGAGAAGTGACAGGCATCAAGAGACATCGTCGACATCCCAACTAGGTTAGCACCCCGAGACGCCGCCATCCTATATTTATATTATCTATACTATATATAAAGATAATATGAGATTTTAGGCTGAATTTTTACTATTCCAATTATACCCTCAAACAAATTTTCTTATATCTATGTTATATTGTTTATGTTATTAAAAAAGACAATAACTTATATTATATTTGTTAAATTATTGTTGTCATCAAAAAATACAAACATGATTTGTTGGGTTTGTTACAATTTAAAAGTCACGAATATTTGTATCTATAATTTTAATCAAAATCAAAATTTCATATAAAATATCATTCATAGTTTATATGTTTTAGCACAATAAAAAATAGCGGTAAAAAGGGCATGTGAGTGCCCGTATTTCCACCAATAAATATAATATGGATTAAAATTTGCAATCTCTGGGTTTGTAACATATATAACATTCATTCTCATATGATATACATGTCTCAAATAATCTTATGTATTCATGGAGAATGAATGAGATATGTATTCTTTCAGAGATACATTTGTGGATATAGTTGTTGCTTTTTATGACTGAAATTAATGATTCGAAGAGTCGTGTTTAATTCATGAGAGTGAAAGAAAATTAATAATGTGTGATTTATCTAATATTCAAAATATATTTTTTCATTTAAAATTAATGATACATTACTTGTGTTTTTTTATTCCTAATAAAGAAAATACAAGTCCTTGTGAGTTTAACTCAGTTGGTAGAGGCAATGCATAATATATGCAGTGGCCGGGATATGAAGACAAATGATAGAGACTAAATAAATGATTAATATTTTTTTCTAGGTTTAATTTAAAAGTGGTAGCTGATGTAATTATGTTTTATCCATAAATTAATAGAATATCACAAAATGTTACGTTATTATTTAAAAACAAAGGATGTTGATCACATGTTCTTGAATTGCGATTACGTTGGGAAACTGTGGGATGGAGTTTTGCACTAACTTGGAATCATTACAGTTCCACCTAAACATCTAGCAGATCACTTTCATTAATTTGCAACTTTAGACGGTTATTCTAAAAACGTTCTCTTAATATTTAACCACATTTGGCTCTCTAGCACGCGACGCGATTTGGAATGAAAGGAATGCTCGAATGTTTATGCAGAAAGAATAAATATTGACAACAACTTTTCGACATAATTAAGCTTCAAACTTTATTGGTGGTTGAAAGCAACGATCATACTCTTGCTTTTACCTATTAGGCTATCACTTATGGTGGCTTGAACCTTTAAATTGTTTGAGAATCTTTCTATAATGGGGTTGCTTCAATTCCTCGGTTCCTTTATTTTCAGATTGTTTATGTAACTTGACTTTTCTTTCTTGGTTTTCTGGCACTCCTTGTGCTTGAAAACGCGGGTTTATGATTACCAGAAAACCAAGAAAATATAATACATCTATTATATACTATATATAAAGAGGATATGAGATTATCTCACTTTCTTGGTATATACTCTATATAAAGAAAATATATGAGTTTGAGCTGGATTTTTCTTACCTATTTTACCCTTAATTTAAGCTACTTTATTTACTATTTTACCTTTTAAAAATATTAATTGAAATAGATAAATCTCATTAAAATACGATTACCTCGCTACAATAGGAACAATATTATCTATACTATATAGAAAGAGAATATGAGATTTTTGGCTGACTTTTTTATTATTTCAATTATACCTTTAAATAATTTTTTCTATAATTACTAGTGTTCAGACGGACACTCAATGCTCGTATGTCCGCTCTTCTCTATTGGGATAATGAATATAAATTATAACGGAAGTTTTTATGAAATTTCGATTAAAACTACTTTGATTTTGATTAAAATTATAGGTATAAATAATACTTTTTTTTCTCTCATCTAAATGGAATAATATCCATGTCCATTTATGGCTTTTTTTTATTCATTTATAGCTTTATCTTTTTATTTTATTTTTTAAATATAACCATTTGCTCATGCTCATGTACTGTCATTTATTTTTAGAATTTTTCTAGTCACACCCATATATTTTTTGTTACACCTAAAGTTACTTAAAATTTTACAATAATATCAAAATTACCCTTTGATATAAATTTTCTCAAAACCCTGATTCATTGCTACTCTAAACTTTCACCCTTTTTCACCTACAAATAATTATGGATATTCAATCAATCTCGATGAAAGATTAAAGATGAAGTTGAAGTAAATGTCACTAGAGGGGGGGTTGAATAGTGACCCTTTAAAAATTTCTCTATTTAGACTCTCAAGGGTTTACTTGGAGTAAGACGATTAGTATCACAATAAAGAGAAATTTGCAATACTAAAGTAAATGACGAGGAAAGTAAAGAGTAGAGTTTAAGAGAGATCACACAGAGAAGTTATCCTGGTTCACCCAA
>Ga0228710_1003710_pt1 | contig 24214 bp, 20 predicted proteins | sample MedpolnodulmetaG_FD_177995 | JGI IMG/M metagenome (GOLD analysis project Ga0228710, IMG submission 177995) | Root nodule microbial communities from Medicago polymorpha collected in Santa Monica, California, United States - pink nodules | ecosystem: Host-associated > Plants > Roots > Nodule...
GCAGAGAAGTCTCTTTCTTGTGTGATTGAGCAACTTGTAATCTGACATTACATTTTAGTGGAACTCTCCTTGGAAGTGCAAGGGGGACAGGACTACTTCCGGTTTGTGGAAGGAACCTGTATAATTGGTTGTGTTCTTTCTTTCTCTGTTCTTAGTTGGGTGGCTATAACAATATCATGCCTTAAGTAGGTCCTCCCATGCACGCATTCAACACAATACTTTATCTCTATCTCTTTTCTTATTAAATCGCCAGCATATAACAAATATCACATCACTATCTTTTTCTCTTGTTTTTCCTCTTGGTTTTAAAGGTGAATACACCCAAATAAAGTGTACACAGCATTTTCCAAAAAAGAAAAAGAAAAGAGTGTCTCATATTTTCTTTCATGTTCATACCTATGTTTAAAAACTATTGAATCAGTTAATCATTAACTAATTAAAAGAGCTAGACCCCAAAAACTTCAACTTATCTATAAAATAAGTATATAACCAAGACTTGACAGTTAGCAATATAGATCATCAGAGACAAATCAATAATAAACATGTTCTCTTAAAAAAAATGACTCTAGTATATAAAGTGAATTGGAAGAAGAAAAAAAAAAAGCTTATTATCATCTTTAAAATACAAAAGCGGTATATTGATTTATTTATTTATGTGTTAATTATTCAAATTACCCCTATAATATACGTGAAGTCTGAAAAATGTCCATGTCAAATTATAAGCACGGATTCTATCATGTAATTTGAGATTTTCAAATTTTTGTCCTCCAACAGCTCAGTCGCACATGAGACGCTGACCTGGCAAGGAATAAAAAATTTCTCACAAACTAAAGTCCAAAAAGTAACCTAGAGATCAAATTTTTTCATGATTTTTTGCAAACATGTTTATTACCTTAAAATAAGGCCTCCCGTATAACATTAGAATAATCATACAAGGGACAAATTAATTATAAATTTCTAAAGCGTCAAAAACTCAAAAGCCAAAATAACGGAAACATCAACTAAAAAATTGAATTTCTTCAAAAAAATATCAACTTAAAAATTGAATGTTGAGTTTATTGTTCGTAGAGACCTCTATAAAAATACATAAAAAGGATATGCAAATATTCATGGCATTATGAAGATGACTCGATTTATTTTGATTTTTCGACTTAAATATGTTTGTTTTGAGTAAGCATATACTCATGGGTCAGATTTAGTTCCCCAATTTCGTTTGCATGTTTTGAACAACATAGAAACATTCAGCGTGAAACGTTTAGTTTTTAAATGAGAGACTAATTAATTACGAGTCTTTTAAGAAATTCATAATTATGATAAATGAAAATTCATAATTAACTTGTCATTCGTTTAAAAAATTCAAACATTCGAGATTTTACATGAAGCAATAATTCTATGTTTTGACGAAATTACCCTGGGAATTGTATTTTTCCCGTGATTTCTTTAGAATTTATTTTGGTGAATATCTTCCTAACTCTTAAGATTCTTTTTTTTGAAGAGGTTAAAATGGAATATATTAACACCGCAAATTGTCCTTCCTAGCATAAGGTGTGCCAAAGAAAAACAAAAGAGTCTGAACAATATTTACAAACTGGGAAAAGAAAAAACAACAAAAATAAAACCGAAAGAAATAACAAATTATCCAGTACCCAACATCTTAAGATTCTATAAAACATAAAGACTATCTTTTTTATTCAAAAAAAAAAAAAAACTATCTTTTGTTTTGATTGATAAATGCTTAAATGTTGCTCGAAATGGAACCATTTGTGTCAAGAATGGTTGTTCTTGCATCGTGATAGTACCTTTTCTTTCAAAAGGATTTACATCCTCCTTCGAAAGATTAATGAAGTATTTTCAGTACTTTGTGTGGGGCTAAAATAAAGGGAATTAAAGGCAGAATAATATCAAAATGTTGTACTTTCTACTAATTACATATATTTTCATATTATAAAAATTAATGACCAGCAAAAACACAAATTTGTCTCATCCTAATATTTTGACACCTCAATATATATTTACCTTTTTGTGTCTTTTGTAACAAAAAATCATATCTAGATGAGAAGAAAATAACTTTAAAATATTGATAATAGCAAAAGGATTTGTTATGGAGGATTTGTAGGAGGTGTGTTCTGACGCGTCTCCGACTACTATCACGACAAGTATAAAGTGAGGTTATCTATCCCTGGTGTGATACGACTGTTGAGGATGATTGACATGCTTTTGTGGGTTGTACGGTGGCGCGTGAGAGTTGGTATTGGGCAGGACTTTCGACTGTGCTGCAGACACGAGTTGGAACTGAGAGTAGTTTAGTAGATTTTGTTTTTGACATATGTTGTTCAGAAAGCCGAGACATTTCTAGTCGGGTGGCTTTACTTCTTTGGCAAATTTAGGATGCACGTAATGATGTCATTTAAAATGATGCTCATCATACTTCAACAAGCATTGAAAGGACAACACTAGATGCATGGCAGTAATGGCAAGAGGTTCATAAACATCCCTCACCACCGGTTGTGCAGCACGGATAAAATAGAGTGCAAGGTAACATCTTAGTTTAGGCGAAACCAAGCGAGACGTGGTTGAAGTGCAATGTGGATGCCGCGTTCCATGACCATAACCATCTTACTTCTTTTGCATGTTGTGTTAGAGACTCACGCTGACTATTTATTCGGGCTCAAACGAAATGACAGCGGGCAAATATGACAGTTTTGGAGGGGGAGGCAGTAGCCTTACTCGATGCCATTCACTTTGTTGATGTGAACAGATGGGACCGGGTTGTCTTCGAGTCTGACTTTGGTACTTTAGTGCAAGCTCTATCGTCTCTGGGCCATGGTGATTCGAAATTCTATGCTATTGTTTCTAGTATTATTTATCAGTTATCTTTACATTTCAACTTCGACGTGAAGTTTGTTAGGAGACAAGCAAACATGGTTGCTCATACTTTAGCTAGGGCGTCATGTTCTTGGGTAAGTCACCATATCTTTGATTCTTATCCTTCTTGTATTGAACATTGGTTGATTAATGATAATAGTTAACTTTGTTTTGGTCAAAAAATAAATATTGATAATGGTTTTGTTACAAAAAATTCCTTTTACAATGTTGTATCTAAATAAACGAAATTATGTTTTATAACATTTATTTTATTACGATAAACAAACATAAAATAGATTATAATTTTTTATAAAATATAGAAATTATTGAATTTACAAACTTTAAAAAAAAAATCATGTATATGATCCAAGAACCGACTAATCCTAGGAGAACAATCTCACCGCCGATTTGTAGGGGCCCCATTTAAAGCTAGAGCATAACTCCGTATGGACTTAATCCACTGAAATTGACATCAGGGGGAATCGAACCTGAGACCTAGAGAGAAGCACACTCCAAGATCCCAAGTCAACCACTAGCCAAACCCCAAATGGGTTTTTACAAACCATTTTTATTTTAATTCGAAACAAACAAGGTTTGCGAGGCTCGTTATAACTTAAAAAATATCACTTTAAAGACCATTATATTAGTTTGTTATAAATTTTAAAAAAAAATCAAGATCAACAAAAATATAAAAACAACTTCAAATGAAAATATATTAGAGTAACGGTTCAAAAATAATAATTTTGGTGCAAAAAATATATTTTTTTTAGTGGGGGAGAAAATAAGTATCAAAAGATGAAGATAATTTTGTAAAAATAATCTATTTCATATAGTTGTATCGAAACAATTATTTTTTTTTAAAAAAGTGATTGTTTTTACTACAAACAAACACAAAATTGATTTTTTTCTTCATAAATCTCTAAATTATTGAATGTAAAAATCATTTTTTTCCTCTATAAAAAGCAAACAATATATTTAATTTATATTTGTTACAAATAAGTTTTATGATCTTCATGTCTTTCTATCTCATTGTTTGTTTGATGCAATAGAACTACCTTCATATGATTTTTTTTAAGGATACAATAGAACCAATTTCTTAAGAGTTTTTCTTTTTTAGGTAATCCAATGAAAATTGGTTAAATATTTAGCATAAAAAAATATTAATAAAATTAAATTCTAATAAAAACAATAATAAATACATTTCGCTTATCAAAACACAAGAAAAGTATTTTCTCTGAAAAAATAAAAAAGAAGAAAACAAGAGACTATTTCTCACCGATAGATATTTTTACATCTAAATTTATTCAATTATGTCTGATTGATAATCACATAATAAGATAACTTTGAGAAAATTACAAAACATTTCTCACTTATAAATTATACACGAGATTAATATTTATTATAAGACATAGAACTAGGGGTGTTCAAAACTGAACCAACCAAATAGAAAAACCAGAAACTAAACCAACCCAAACCGAAACTGCAAAAAACCGCATTTGGTTCGGATATAATCAGATCATTTTTTACTCAACCGCATGGTTTGGTTTGGTTTGGTTTGTGGTTTTCATTTTACCAACCAAACCAAACCGCAACATAAGAAATAATAAGTTACTCTAATACTGTATTGTGAAATCATAATGCAAACTTACTAAATCTTAAACTTCTCAACAACCGGATGATGTAGGTTGATGAGCAGCCTCGAACCTGACCAATTGTTACATATGTTTGGGTTGTCATTGACTACAAAATGGTAGCAAAGAACTCAAGGTAAATAGATGGTAAATGATAAAGCTACGAAGTATTTTTCCCATAGTGTTACATCAACTATATTCCCACTACATAAAGAAAGACATCTTTCAGGTCATTATGAAACTTATACAAAATCCTATCATCTAATGTTGGAAAATTAGAAAATAATACTTTTTATCTTTCAACACAATTTTCGTACACGGTTTCTTTCCAGTCCCAATTGGCGTTGTCTTGACAATCTCAAGAAGAAGCCTAATGATTTCTTAATTTTTTTTTACATATATAAGAACATTATAATCGGAGAAAACAAAGAAATAAGTTAAAGCACATAACTATACCATATAAAAAGTCAGTTTTGAATTTTCCATCTTGAATTTCCTTAAATGACTTAAAGCTAAATTCATGAGTAAGAACGTTAGTTAACTTGTCATACTTCTGCACCTTTGTACCAAAACCAAAAACAACCTTAAAGGGATTAAATGCAATGTCATTATCAAACACATGACAATTATACAAAATATAAGTCTTGTTTTCCTCGATCAAAACCTTCCAATGCTCCAATTCTCTATAACGAGTTATTACATGAACTCGATCACTCTAAATCCGAGAAAGAAACCAAAAAATATAAATAAATCAAAATGTACACTAATCAGTAACATTGATAAATCATAAAGGAAATTATAACAAATCTTAACTAACTCATCTAACCTTTGCATCACAAATAATGAGCTTCATATGTTGATTCTCATTACTACTAGTCACAATTCAAGAATCCAGCACTCCAAATCCTATTTTCCAAATGGCCAAATCATTTTTGAGATCCTTAATGTAGTCATAATTCCTTGACATTGATAGTCCTATATAGAAATACAATAATACATCATTTAATTTTATTCCCTTTGTTCATTCTGATATCGAAAGAAGCTAACATATTTCTATGTGATCAATTTTTAATCTGCACATATGATTGATGATTTTAGAAAATAAGTAAATGCAAATATTTTGAAGGTGATTTTTTTGGTTTTTTGTATTACCATTTTTTCAGAAAAAACACAAGAAAAATAAGATCAAAAGTCGGGAACAAAACGACATTTTTATTTGATTGATGATAATTTCTTAAAGCAAAAAGCCCTAGATAGATTCACTTTTGCTTGGGGCGGGGCGAAAGGAATTTTTTGAAAAAGCATAAAGACAAACAAGTGCATTACTTGGACAAGAGAGCAATAAAAGGAACGTCTACAACAACCTAATTGCGGCTAATCCCTCCTTGTGTCACAAAGCTTCGTGGCACTCCTTCAGGATGATGGGGAGAAACCCATCCCTTCTCGACGCTTGTTCTCTAGCAGTTCTATCAACCTTCCCCAGCTTGCAGACCCTCCAGCTTGTATCAGTTTCTGAGCATCCTTCAGGGAAAATAGATGCCCCAATCTTCTTGAAACGAGGTCCTCTCAACACTGTCAGCCCCAATGAAAGAGAAAGCCGACAAATGGCTTACTAGTAAAGCCTCTTCCCCATTCACAGTTACCATCTTCACAAACTTCAACTTCTGATGCAATGTGGGCGTTACTACCCCAGCTTCATGAATCCAAGGTCGGCGTAGTAGGCAGCTGTATGATGCTTGTATATCCATTACTTGAAAGGTAATCTGGAAAACATGTCGCCCAATTGTAATAGGCAGATCCACCTCTGCAAGAACAGTCTTCCTTGAACCATCAAATGCCGTCACCATTACTCCACATTGTCTCAAAGGTGTACCCTGGTAAGAAAGTTGATCGTAAGTTGTTTTGGCCAATACATTTAAGGATGACCCGGTATCTACCAGCACATTTGAAAAAGCATCAGTCTTGCAATTCACAGATATATGTAATTCCAAATTGTGGTTCCTTCCTTCTTCTGGGAGCTCTTCATCACTGAAACTCAGATTGTTGCATGCATTGATATTTGTTGGAACAAAATGTGTTTAACATACGTTACCCTTAGAGTTTTGATGATAACAAGGTATTAAAAATCGTCAATTGGATATGCTAATATTTGTTCAAGTGTACAGGACCATAGACAAAAAATTGATATCTTTATAAGGTTCTGGAAGAACAAAAGAGAGCAAAGGAATCAACAAAAAGGAAGCTTGAAGCATCTGAAGAGAAGTGCTCCTGAAGCTAAGTACTCCTGAAGTGATGACGTTATCAGAAGCAAGTTCATCAGAAGCATCTCATCAGAAGTAACATCACCAGAAGCAATTTTCGTTAGAGTATCTGAAGATCATCAGGAGCTGAAGATCATCAGAGGCTGAGAGAATAAAAGCTTCAAAGGTTGTTCAAATGATTTAATCATGCCTAAGCATTGCAGAAGACCAGAAGAGTAAAGCAACGGCTAATTCAAAGAATTTGAAAGCATTGGATGCTTGTTCTTTAAAGAGCATTGACAAAGGACAATTGTATGAACTGTACAACCACTTCCTCCACTACTTTGTTTGTGTCTCTGCAACAAGACAAGAATAACAGCTCTGCCTGCAGAAATGTTCCTTCAAACTAGGAATGCATTTGAAATTGATCATTCATAGGACAATAACCATATCAGGCAAAAGATCATTGGTGATTTTGAACAAGCTTCAAACGACTCTTTATTGTGCTGGAAACTTTCCAACGTATCTTTTACACCTCTATATAAAGGAGTGAAGACCTGCTAGTTGGATATACAGACACACACAAAAGCAAGACTCATACAACAATTCAAAGTCCCAAACTCTGTTATTGTTCTGCATCTAAAATCACTTAGAATTTCTTATCAAAGTTCATATCTTAGAAATTCTAAAGTCTTAAGAGTCTGTATCTGATTTGTATTGTGAACACCACTGATTGTATATCAAGTGTTCAAACTCAAACAAACTTCTTTGTAATTCTGTTTGATTTGAAGTCTCTTGCTTGTGTGCTTGAGCAATAGAAGTCTCTTGCTTGTATGCTTGAGCAATAAAAGTCTCTTGCAGTTGTGCTTGAGCAATAGAAGTCTCTTGCAGTTGTGCTTGAGCATTCGAAGTCTCTTGATTGTGTTCAGGAGCATAGGAAATCTCTTGCAGTTGTGCTTGAGTAATTTGAAGTCTCGTGCTAGTTGTAGCATTGATCAGTTGTAATTTGATATTACAGTTTAGTGAACTCTCCTTGGAAGTGCAAGGGGGACATGACTACTTCCGGTTTGTGGAAGGAACCTGTATAATTGCTTTGAGTCTTTCTTCTCTCTCTCTGTTTTATCCGCTGCATTTAGATTCTGATTATCACTTCAGAAGCTGAACTCTATCTGCTTCTGATTAGTGACTTCAGTAGGAGAAAACGAAGAAAAAGAAAACACCAATCTCCCCCCCCCCCCCCCCCCCTTTTTGTGTTTTTCTCACCTTTAATATTCCCCACTATTCCTCCGAATTGACCAACAGTTACGTCATGGTCTACAAAATCTTGTTCCAAAACCTTCATCAAAGCTTCCTTATGAACGTCATAATTCAGCAACAAAGACAGTATGGATATTTTTGACGGAGTCTACATTAGTTGATCAACCACCTTGTACTCACTCTTCTTTATTAGCTTGAGAATCTCATCAAAATCAGAACTTGCATCGGCCCTAGTAGACTGGCTTGCATCTTTGACTACACTGAAATCTTTAGCTTGAGCCTCTTCAGTTACCGGGGCACCAACTTTCTTTGGAAACACTACAGGGATTACACACCCATTTCTTAGCACTCTGTTGTCTTCAACAATATTACCCATAGAAGGCAAAGGTGGTACCGACACTTCACGACCATCTTCTATCATAGTGGCATTGTATTTGTAAGGAATGGCCTTCTCAGAAGCATAAGGTACCGGGCCAGGCAAGCAGATCACTAAAGGAGCAACAACCGACCTCTGACTATCGAAAAATATCTCCAAAGGTTCTTCATGAGTTATAACACATACATCGTCACATTTCCTTTCAACAACAAGTTCTCCTCGGTTCAAATGTCCTTGAATATCATCGTTTACTTTCTAGCAGCCCCTGGGATCTAGAAGGCACACTTCGCAGACATCATGATCATGTTCGAAGAGAGATACTTCGCATAACTTGGCATGTAATGGGACCAATGGTGTCCGGATATGTTGAACGTTGAGAATGAGGCGAGTCCCTTGGACATCTTCTACCATGTTGACAGCTACAGCACCATGATTTGGCAATGGATTAGTCTGAACATTTGGGTTTGAGTCTGTAAAAGTGATTTTCTTATCATTGATTAGCCTCTGGACTGCATGTTTGAAGCCATATCAGTTTTCAATATTATGATCCGGGCCCCCTTGATGAAAAGTACAAGTCTGTTCAGGTCTATACCATGCTGGCAGTTTTTCCGGCATTGAAGAAGGTTCCCTGGTTTGAACCAAGTTCTTTCTGAGCAACCTGGGGAGTAACTCTGCATATGTAACGGGAATTTGGTCAATTTGCATCCTTTGTGGTCGAGGCTGCTGTTGTTGATAGGGTTGTTGTGGATACTGTTGGTATGTTGTTGTTGATATTGACGGTGCTAATACGGTTGTTGGGGATATTGTGGAGGGTATTGTTGATGAGGATATTGTGGATGATATTGTGGGAATTGAGGCTGATAACTTGGTGGTTGAGTAGCAATGGTAGCAGGTGCGATGGCAACAATGTGTTGATAGGCTGGATAATGTTGTTGAGGCCTCCCATGGGCCACCATACTGACCTCTTGTTCTTTCTTTCTCGAAAAGTTATTCCTGAATTTCTTTGCACTGCTGGTAGGTACACTTTCTCTCACTAATCGTCCTTCTCGGACCCCTTCTTCTAACTGTACACCCATGTCGACCATCTCTGTGAAGTTCCTAGGCGCACTTCCAACCATCCTCTCATAGGAGAATTGATTGAGGGTTTTTAAGAAGAGTTTGGTCATTTCTTTCTCCTCTATACGCGGGCTGATTTGGGCAGCAATATCTCTCCATTGCTGGGCATAGTCCTCGAATGTTTCCCTGTCTTTCTGAGTCATAGCTTGAAGATCACTTCGGTCCGGAGCCATGTCCACATTAAACTTGTATTGTTGTATAAAGGCTTCACATAAATCATCGAAAGTTCTGGCTTCTGAACGGTCTAAATTCATGTACCACTTCAGTGCGGCACCGACTAAACTGTCTTCAGTGCGACATCTTCCTCACATACATTCTCAAATGGTCCTTGGGGCAGGACGTCCCTTTGTATTTCTCGAACTCTGGGAGCATGAACTTGTGGGGTATCTAGACATTCGGTACCAAGCACATATCATAAACATCTTTCCCGAATATTTCTTTCCCACGGAGAGCTTGCATCTCTTGATTCATCATTTCATACTTCTCCCGTAGGTCATCCACTTTATCATAGGCCTCCACATCCCCTGAATGGAAGATGGGTTCTTCATTTTGTGGAACAGTATGGATCACAGGTGTTGAGTAAGTCACGGCAACTAGAGGGGTTCTCACAAAAGGCAGATGAACATGAGCTTCATATTGATACGTAGGCATCTGAGCTTCACAAGCAATGGGACGAAGTATTTCGCCAGCAGAAAAAGCGGGATTCAAGGCACGGAACGCTGTGGAGCAGAGTGTGTCGGAGTATCAGCACATATTGTCCATTCAGGGACAACAGAGGTAGATGCTTCAGCCTGAGCTCTGATAGGAAGAGGTGGTGGTTGATTTTGAGCATCCGTCAGTTTCTTTACCAATTCAGTCATTTCATCCATCTTAGTCTGCATGGCTGCCATTTCTTCACGGAGCACTCGATTTTCTTGCTCGACATAATCCATCTTTTTCTTGATGTTTGCTCGAGTGTAGTGAGTACGAGTATACTTGTAGACCTTATGTCGGGCCCCTTTTGAAACGGATTGACCTTTTATGGAAAAGAAAACTTGTGTGAGACTTTGGATTTGAGACTATGAAATGCAAGATGATGCATGTTGTTATGCAAAAACGGACACATTTTTATTTATCGAAGGACTTATGAAAGCAAGTTTTGTAAATATCATAATTGAAAAATTTCATTGAATAATTGAAGTACTACGAGATAATTCCCCTTCTAATAACAAAGCCAAGGAATAGACTTAATGAAAAACAAATATGATATTTCCCTTTCTAACAACAAAACCAAGGGATAGACTTAATTAAAAACAACTACAAGATAATTCCCTTTCTAATAACAAAGCCAAGGGATAGACTTATAAATAAAAGCTAGAAGAAAAAATAAGACAGTAAAAGAAACCCTGGAGGAATTTAAACTCTTGAGGGGGATGGATCATCAGAATATGAACATGAACTGGCAAAGAAAGCCCTCTGCTTCTTCCTCCTCGTGGGATCCTGATTAAGTACCGCATCCTTCTCTTGGATCACGCTAACTAGTTCAATGATTTTATGCTCTTTCTTGTGGAGTTCCCAAGTTCTCTGTTCTAGTAGGCCCATTATAACGTCATTCTCCCGCACAACTTCTTGATACTTTTCTTGCCAAGCGGCATTTACACGGATTAGCATAGCTTCCCTCTCTTGGGACTCCTCCTGAGTCTTAGGGGGTAAAGGTAAAGGTATTGTCGGAGTGGTTGAGGTAACAAACCTTTGCAGAGGGTAAAGCATCTTGAGTTTGTCTGCTCGATTGATGACCCATTGGATGTAAGCTTCTTGAGCGGTATTCGAATTTCTTCCCAAATGATTCTTATCCATCTTGATAATGGAATGCCAAGCTTTCACAAATTGTGCTCTCTTGTTCGCACCATCTTTTTTGTAGAAGAAGAATTCACTATCTAGGAAGAGGTAAAGATGGCTCATCTTCATAGGGTATCCGAACTGACGTCTGGCAAGATCTGGGTTATAGTTGATTCCCCCACGTATCCCAAGAAGAGGTACGTTGTTGAATTCTCCACAGCGGTCAATAATAACTTTTGGGTCAAGAACTGGGTTGAACCAAACTATGTTGGCAAGGGTAAGGGCCATGATCTTTTTAGACCACAGAAGCTTCTCCGGTCTGAACTTTGGGCGGGGTAAGTGTGAAGTAAACCAGGTTTGTAGTAAAGGCGTACAACATATGATAACTCCATGTCCTTTGTTAGTACAATCATGGATGGAAAGAAATGTATCATCAGCAAGCAAAGTGGGGACGGGGTTTTGGGTTAAGAAAATTTGGATGGCATTCATGTCAACAAAGTTGTCAATATTCGGGAAGAGTACAATGCCATAGATAAGTAAGGCAACGATAGATTCAAAGGCATCGACATTCAATCTTTCAAAGAAATTGGTGGCTTTTTGGTAAAGGAAATTGAAGGGTAGACATTGGAGACCTCCTTTGATGGTAAAATGGTTTTTTATATAGGATGTTTCAAGGTGAAGAGCAACTACAAGGGCCGGGATTTTAGGAACGGTTTCAAGACCGTGGAAGGGTACTTGGTTAAGTACTGGTAACCCAACCTAGTGGGAGTACTCTTCAAGTGTGAGAACAAGCTGGTAATTAAGGAAGGTAAAGCAGTGGTAAAGCGGGTCATAGAACTGGACCAAAGTATTGAGGAGCCCCTCATCAACATCCGTCTTGAGAATACTAAGCATATATCCATACCGCTTGCGAAAGTGATATGGACTCTTCAGCATCTTCCCTAGCTTTCTTAAGTTCTCCAAATCTGGCTTCTTGAATTCATACCTATGAGTTCTCCTTACAACACCCTCCATATGTATGATGTTTATAAAAAACCTTATATAAGTCCTTCGATGTTTAATGAATGAAAAATAAATTATTTATGGATGAATGCATGTATGTATGATTATGCTAAAGAACATAGAAAACATGGTGAGGTTAAGGTCCATAATGTTGGAGTCAAGGGTAAACACGCCATACGGTAAGGATTATCGTTTTATTTGTACCTGTATCACGGGTTCTACCAAGTTCCCAAAGTCCTGCCCCCTCCGAATTTTCTTGGGTGACGGGACAACACCCAGTCCAACAACGTTCGTAGAAAAGTCTCGTTTAAGTGTAGCATCGCGTGTGGACTAATTCCAAGACAACACTTGGTTAGCCACCGCACTACGTCTTAAAAGGCCAAGATGGGTTAAAGGTAACTAGATGCGAGTCGCGCACTGTCGTGCCACTACAGGCACACGTCGTGCCAACTTTCTGGAGTTTTGTTGATCTTGGCTTGGCACGGCCGTGCCAAGCTTCTGGTCCTAGGGGGCTCAAATTTTTTTGTTTTCTCCTCTTTTTGGGACATTTACCTAAAAAATAAATTAAAATAAAACAAAACAAAAGCAATTAAACTCGTGGGTTACCTCCCACGGAGTGCTCGTTTAAAGTCATTAGCTTGATGGTTAGAAAGCACCTTTAAAAAGGATCAAAGAGATCATATTGTGCAGATGACGCTAAGGAACGTTCTTTCACATTATGATCATCTCATGCAACAAGAAAAATCAATGGGGTCCTTATTAAGATCCTCTATTTCAAATCCTACCATTTCATCACTCACTTGAAAGACAATCCTACCACCCTGAAAATCAATAATAGCACCCGTAGTAGCGAGAAAGGGCCTCCCTAGAAGGATAGGTACTTGGGCATCCTCCTCTATGCCTACTACTATAAAATCAGCCGGGATATATATCCCTCCTACTTTAAAGGGGATGTCCTCCACAAATCTGACGGGTTAGATGGTGGTACGATCAGCTAACTTTAAGGTCACCTCGGTAAGTTTCAACTCCCCTATACCCATCCTCTTAAAGAGGGACAAGGGCAACAAGCTAATACTAGCCCCTAAGTCGCACATGGCCTTATCAAGGGTCTCACTCCCAATCACACAAGGAATGGAAAAACTACCTGGATCCCCAAGTTTTGGAGGTGATTTCTTCAAGACATTACTACATTCTTTTGTTAAGGCTGTCGTAGATTTACCCTCTATTGTTCTTTTCTTTAACAAGATATCTTTTAAAAAATTTGCATAGAAGGGCATGCGAGACAAAGCTTCAACAAAAGGATTATTGATGTAAATCTTTTTTAGCATGTTAACAAATTTTTCAAATTGTACCTCCTAAGGGAACTTTGAGCTTATAAGGTGGTGAAACAAGAGGTTTTTCACTCTTTCCTAAGGCTTCTCACTCCTTGGTTTATCACTCTCTTCTCTCTCAATTGTTGTGGCTTTCACAACGGGTCCTCTAACTGTTTACCGTCCCTAAGAGTAATAGCATTTATGTGGGCTTTGAGGTTGGCCTCAGTTTGACCTAGGAAGACTCCCAGGGTCTGAGAGGAAGTAGCCACCTGTTGGGCCACTTGGGAGATTTGAGTTTCAAGCATCTTAGCATGAGTAGCAATGGAGTCTACCTTGGATGTGAGTTTGGCAAGAGAGTCATTCAGAATTCCAGTTTGGTTTTTTAGCTCTTGGAGTTTCTTGGATTGATTCATAACATAACTTTCCATTAAAATTTCCAAGCCAGATTTCTGAGGGACTCTCTGGTTGTTTGCATAACCGGGTGGTGCCATTTGTCCATAGGAATTTTGAGGGCTTTTGTAAAAAAATTGAATTTGCCTCATTCCTTGGTTGTATTGAGCATAATTCATTTGCTCAACACCTTCAATAGCACTACCGTGTGATTTGATCCCTCAATTTAGCAGTTTTATAAGGGGAAGAATCGGGAAAGGAATTATTGCCTCATTTGGTTCCATGAAGTGATCGAACCAACTTCCAATGAATGAAACCAAGCACTAGCTCTATCCCTTAAGGAGAAAGGAAAGAGGTGGAGCCTTACGGCCTCTTGGTTTGCTTTCAAGGTTCAACTGAGTCTTAAAAAAGTTGAAATATGCAGATTCGGGTCCTCAGTGGGTGATCCGGAAAACTGGTTTTGCTGCACTAAGTTAAGGAGTGCAGGCTTAATTTCAAAATTGTTACCCTCAACCGTTGGGTACACAACAATAGCTTGTGGCTCATCCGTAGATGGGGTTGCATACTCTTTAAGAGTGTGTTCCGCAGCCATAGCGTTATTATTTTGTGCTTCTCTCTTTCTTTTATGCAAGAACCTTTCGATCTCGGGAACGAATTCACCAAGACTTTTGCTTCTATGCATAAAAGAAAAAGAAAAATTCTAACCACTACTAAAAAGTTAATTAAATTGCCCAACTCCCCGGCAACGGCGCGAAAAACTTGATGTAGTAAATCCACAAGTGCACGGTTTACCGATGTAGTAATAAAGAGTATCGTTCCGACAGGGACTTATTGAATTCAATTAACTATTATGAATGATTAGAAGAGAAATAAACTGTAAAGTTGGGATTTTTAACGGTTTTGAAAATAATAATAAAAAGCGCCTTGGGATTATTGGTTCGTCATGGTGACAAATCCTTCACAAACCAAACCCTAAACCTAGAACTTTATGTTGGACCTATTTTCTAAAGACAAGTTTCTTTTTAGCCTATCACATCTCTTTTCGGTTTCAGTGAGTGTGTTCCTCTAGCAACCACGCCTATTCTCATGGTTGATTGCTATTGGAATCCTTGAATAACGAAACTTTATTGTTTCAAGGTTTGCTAAACTATTCTCATGTTTCGCAATCCTTGTCTAAATTCACTTGTTCCAATATCAAAACTTCTTCTTTCGATGCTTCACTTTGATATTCGTGATTATGAATTAACAAGTACTAACCCTCCGTTGTCGCTTTATGAATTTTGCACTTGTTAATTCATTATAAAAACGGTGAATTTGAACTAGAAAATAGATTTACATAAAATTAGGGTTCGAGGCTATGTTTGATAGGAATTAGGTCATTAGACTCATCCAACAATCCCAAGACAAGTAGAGTCTACTCACTCATGTTCATCGTAGACATAGAAGATAAGAAGGAGAAGAACATAAAATAAAATAATAAAAAGGAAGAACTTTTATTCAAAGAAAAAATTGTCACGATTAATTCCAGAGAACAAAAGGTGATTACACAAGCTTGAGGGCTGCTCTATTAATAGTCTAACATTGACTTAAGCCCTATGAAATAAATCACTAAAGTGTTGCACAAGAAACCACGGGCTTTAGGTCAAAAATAAACTAATAGGCAGCTTGTCCAGGAAGCTTGGCACGACCGTGTGGCTGGTGGCATGGGCCGTGCCAAGCTTTTGACTTGGGGGATTCATATTTTTGCATTCAATCTTCGTATTTTCAGCCCGAATCAGCTCCAAATCTCCTTTCTTTTTCTCCAAGACTCGATCTTTAGAATATTTGTTCCTGAAATTAAATAACTTGCAATTGAAGTAAAATAATTCTAAAAAGGAAATAAAAACAAATCAAATCTAAATAAAATAGACTCAAATAATATATTAAAAACATTAATTATTGACTCATCACTCAAGCACAAATGCAAGAGACTTCATATGCTCAAGCACAAAAGCAAGAGACTTCTATTCAAACAGAATTACAAAGAAAATGTTTGAGGTTGAACTCTTGATATACAATCAGTGGTGTTCACAAATACAAATCAGATAAGACTCTTAAGACTTTAGAATTTTTAAGATATGAAAGTTGTTAAGAAATTCTAAGCGAACTTTGATGTGTAACAATTTCAGCAGAGGTTTGGCACCTGTAAAATTGTTGTGAGTCTCTTACAATCTTCAAGTCTTCACTCCTTTATATAGAGGTGTAAAAGAGACGTTATTGATTGTCAGCACATCAAAAGAGTCGTTCTTGAAGCTTGATAATCACCAATGATTTGTTGCTTGATTTGGTTATTGTCCTAAGAGGGAAAAAATTTAAATCCATTCCTTGTATAGAGAATTACTAGTGTAGTCACAGCTGTTGCAGACATGAAGAGTGGAGTAATGGAGGTAGTGGTTGTACAATTGTACTATGTCCTTTTCCTGCGCTCTTCAGTGGATAAGCATCCAATGCCTTCTAATTCCTCTGAAATAGTCGTTGCTCCAGGCTTCTATTCCTTCTGCAATGATGTGCATTTAAAATAACAACATTTAACTAACTTCAGATTCCAATCTTCAACTTCTGATGATCTTCAGCTTCCGATGATCTTCAGCTTCTGATGACGTCAACTTATGATGAGACAGCATCTTCAGACGCTCTTTTCTTCATATGATTTCTTGCAACACAAGCTTCCTTTTTGTAAATTTCATTGCTCTCATTTGTTCTTCCATAACCTATGCTTAATTTAAAGACACTTAAATTTTTGTCTATGTTCCTGCACACTTGAACAGATATTAGTATATCCAATTGACATTTTTTTAATACCTTGTTATCATCAAAACTCAAAGTGGTATTGTCCAACACATTTTGTTCCAACAATATGTTATTAGCTACTTTACATTTTTGGGATACATCAACCAAGAGCCTCCACTTGAAATGTTGAATGTTCACACCCACGCTAGTAGATGTTGCGGCTATAACTGGCCTAAAACCTACGGGTAAGATATTTGATCCGGACAATTGTGAATCAGACATTACTTTCTACTTCAAAAGAACCACCTTTGGTAACTATATTATAGACCATTACAACACTGAGACTGAAGAAGTTTCTGATGAAGAGCATATAGCTTTTTTGACCCTCTGGTTGTCTATGTATGTTTTATTCACAAGATCCATTCAAGTAGCAAAGCATTATAGAACTTTAGCCTATCAACTGCACGAAGGAAAACACATGTCCTATGAAGCCTGGATACTTCAAAATGGGTGACGTACCGTATCCCCTGCGTATGCTGCACTGATACCTGCCTGATACTTCCTGATACGTATCGGAAGAGTATCATATCATTAAATTTTATTTTTTTAAATAATTATCTGATACTTCCTGATACGTATCAGAAGAGTATCAGATAATATAAATTTATTTTTTTATATTATTTTGATTTCTGTTTTTTTCTTTAAAAAGTAAGAAAAAAAACATTATATTACTATAACACTAACAATAATCCTTTTAGATATAGTATAGCATTGATGGTGCTCTTTTTGGGATATATTGTATATGTAATTGACTAATCATCACTCTCTTAATTGTCAATATTACTTATATTTATGTTGATATGTTACGAGCCTATGACTGGTTTCTTGTGTTTGTTAATATATTTTCATATTAAAAAAAATTATTATAATTATATTGTACATTTAATTATATAATTTTTTTATTAACGTATCTCTATCGTATCGTATCTTCATTTTTAAAATTTTTCCGTATCGGCGTATCGATGCCGTATCGTATCTTGTATCTGGGCTTCATAGCATCTGCCAAAGCAAACTTCTTCGAGGTTCTTTGTTTGAGAGTATCAACCAAGGGGTAGCTGATATAAGAGATCAGGTTAACAGTCTGATTATTCCTGGTCCAGTTGGGTATTTTCAAATGAGGCTCTTTGCCACTTTTGGGCCAGAGCTTAATGCTTTTCATCCCAAAGTCTTTGAAGAGGCACATAAAGAAAGATCTGCTAAAGGGATCGGGCTTGCTATGCTTCAATATAGAGAAAACAGGTCCATCCAAACCCTTTTTTCAGAGGCTTTTAATGTCTTCTTACATTGTAATGTCTTCACACCCTCTTTGGCCCCTTTTTCGATGAGAGCATGTGGGCCAGCATGGTTTACAAGAGAATTCCCCACAAAGGATGATGAATATGAGGAAGAGACAAATGTTATCTGGAAAGCTTACCTGACTCCTATGTTGCTTTCTAGTAAGGCCACTCCCAATACTTCGACGGGCTCTTATGGAGCATATGGCTATCAACCCAACCTAGTAGCCAGACAGTTTGGCTTGGTCCAAATTCGTCCTTGTTCATTTTACCAATCTAAGGAAGACAAAAAGAAACCAAAGATCGAAACTCAATGGCGAGCCCTTCTGCTGAAATTCAACGGGAATCTTCCAAACTTCAATCCTTTCCGCTTTGAACTTTCATACGAATGTACCAAATCATTTTTTAAATGGTGGCGAAGATAATTTGCCGATAGAAGTAAAGAAGTGAATCCAGATAATTTACTCTACGAATTGGTTTCTGATTTTACTTCTCTACAGGAAAAAACCAAGAAAAACAAAGGTACTTAAACCCTCTTTCAACTTTCATTCTAATGTAAGATTTACTTTCCTTTATGTACATCTTTTAGCTGTTCTTTTACCCTCAGGACGGAAGAAAAAAGTTGAAGGATCGTCGAAAACTTGGGATTCTTCAAAGAAAAGCAAAGGCTAAAAGTTGAAAAAGAAAAAGGTAACACTTCTCTTAACTTCTTAATCCTTCGACTTATACCGTTTATTAACCAAATGATTTTCGTCAGGATCGAAAGAGGAAAGAAACTACTACTCTATAATGTTCTTCAAAAAGGATGAAATGAACCGAAGATGGTGCAAGATTTTTGCATCCTTTCATGCATTGGCATTTTTTGACAAGATGACTAAAACCAAATTTCTTTTCTTTTCTTTTGCAGTCTGAGGTTTCACTTGAGTCAATCAAGATTGCTAAAACCGTAATTGATTCTGGAGCTCGAGTTGAAAAGGAAAAGAAGAAAAAACATGCTCATGAAAAAATCAATAGTCTTGGTGAGCGCAACTCTCCTGGCCATTCTCAAGGAAATCCAAATGCTAACCAAGACGTACGTGATGACACCATAGTTGTGAAAGATAAAAGAAATAAAAATCAAGGTCGTAAAAACAACAAGCCTCTTAGTGCCTATTCCTACATTGGAGATAACGTGTCGAAGGTATTCTCCCATTTGACTTTAAGAAACTTCTTATATTCTCTTTTACCACATTTCTACACTAACTTCGAACATAATGCCTCAGGGTACTGGAAACAACAATGCCGAAGGAAACAAGCAAACAACGTCTTCTTCTACTCTCAAACAACCCATTCAGACTATCTCCAAGGATCGGGTAATAGTTGACTCTATTCTTCCAGAAGAAGAAGAAGATCCAGAAAAAACGCAGTCAGACCCTCCTTACGATGTTGAAGATCTTGAAACTGATCAACAACATGCAAACGAAGGTAATGAAGTGGTTTCATCTCCTGTTGAAGGTGACAAACGCAAAACCCTTCGTGAATCAAACTTCGAAAATAATTCTGAGCCTACTGACATCGACGAGGATAATCATCAAAAGGCTGTCGACGAATCTAAAGGTGAATCTCAACATGATTCCCCAGAACTCCTACTCAAATGACGAAATCTACTAGTGCAACAATGAGTCAAGAAGAATTCCAAGCATTGAAAAAGCAAGATCCATACGGAGCTCTAAATGTCATCTGGAATATGGCAGTCTGAAGGTTTACCGTGACGAGAACGATGAGGAGATGGGTTGCTACTTCCTATGTACGAGTCATCAGGAGGCTTCTTGTCGCCTTTTCGACGATTCACCATAATGGACGCGGCGTCGTCTAGCGCCACCAATTTTGTGTGGTGTTTGTTTCGCTGAGCCTCTTCGATTTGTGCGGTGACTTCCGTTGGAATCTTCTCTTGATTCTTTTCCATGCGTTGGAGCCTATTATTTAGTTGTTGGAGGAAGTTCACCAGGTTTGTCAGGATTTTATTCATTCCTACAATGGAGCAACCATAAGAAGTGGTGGAGGCAGAGGAACATCCCTCGTGCGCGGAGGAGGTGGAGGAAGGAGCGTTACGTTCATCACTAAGGAAGGGCAAGCTTTGATCGTAGTGTCAAGGATATCATTGTTCTTATTTCCTTCTGGATCACTGATTCGAGGATCAGAACCTTTCGATCTTGGAGGATTTGAATCGCAGGATGTGATTGTTGCGGTAAAGGAGTGACTCGTGCTGGTTCTCCTACGAGTTTCGGCCATTACTTCAGATAATGGTGCAATAACTGTCAACCGTTGCGGTGGAGGAACATGTAACTAAAAACATCTGATGCGGAGGAGTGCGTAACAGAAAACGGTTACGGTGGAGGATCGTTAGACCATGGCGGTTAGCGAACGATCCCCTACTTATAGCGCCAAATGATATGTCCGGTGAGGATGGATGAGAGGCAACGGTGGCGGAAAGTGCTCAAACGTGACAATGATGGTTTATGGTACGGTGGCAATGAGTCTTCATAGTGGAAGGAAAGGTGCCTGCAGGCACGTTAGCACTCCAACACTCAAGTCAGTAATGGAACCGAGAAAAGTGTGTAAAAAGTGTTGTGAAAAGTGAATCATACCTTGGGGTGAAGCAATGTTACCCTTATATAGGCGCGTGTTGGAAATAACCGCCTCTGGATTTTGCAGCGTGTGATTGGGGACGGTTAGTGGATACATGTAGGGTGATCCTTGCGCGGGAGCGTGCTCGTATGTGGTGCATTAAAGCTGGCGTGTTCCCTCAGGCACGAAGCCTTAAGGCGGTGTAAGTTATGCCACGTGTCAAACGTGGGACTGGTCTTCTGACCGATCCAGAACAAAGTTTAAATCTGTGACAAGATTCATTGTTTTGAGGGCGTCTAAACCATCAACAATAAAAAATTGAATTTTTCAAACAATTTTCAGAAACAGTAAATTAAATCAATTTAAATTGAATTTAAAGGACATAAATGTTAAGAAGATGAAGACCCAAAAATTTATGGCAAGTATACATCATTGCCAATCAAGAACTTTTTATGATCCTCTCCATTGAAAGTTTTCTCAAATTTTCTCCATTTTTAATCTCCACCATTAAAACCCTCTAACCATTCTTTATAATTTAACACTCATATTCTCTCTCATATTTGATCATTGAGATTTTAATAAAAAAAAACTTGAGAAAATTTCAATGGAGAGAATCCAAATCCCTAATAATCCTCCAGTTGCACATACACCATGAAAATCATAACGAATCAATTATTTACATTTTGTTTGCAAACAATTATTTACATTTTAATCATTCATTTCACATCAACCTATTTTACGTGTTTAACATTTAAAATTCATAAATATTATTAATTTATTATATAATCTCTAACACAGCTAAACGTACATGCCTTTCCATCAATCAAATATACATCATTGCCAATCAAGAACATTTTATGATATCTTGTGGAATGCTAGCAACACACATTCTAACACACACTTTTCAACACACTCTCTTCGATTGGTTAAAATTCACATGGGTCCCACCAAATCATATGGGTCCCATATAAATTTGGTGGGTCCCATGTGAATTTTAACCAATCAATGAGAATGTGTTGAAGAATGTGTGTTACTAGTATTTCTTCTTGAGAAATTATTGATGAATATTAAACATAACATATACATCAGTGATAGCTCTGCTATAGTCTAGGGTTCATGAAACCCGATGCTATTATTCCTCTTTTTTGTTATCCCTTTCCTCTCATAAAAAATTATAAAATAATGGATTATTTGTAAAACAAAATGAATTATTTTGATTCAATTGATTTTTTTATGTGTCATGTTTACTAAGGGTGCTAAAGGGACAAAAATAACACTTTGATATACTTAATCCTTCAAAAAAAAAAAACACTTTGATATACTTAAGAGATATTTAACAATGATTCTAATTTTAGGAAGTTTTTTTTACCAATCGGTATGTGCTAAAAACTATATAATGTATGTAACGAGAGGGTGTGGTTTATAAATTTAAAGTGAGTAAACCATATAATATTTCTTACATGCAATGCAAAGGGTTGAAAATATGGCTGAAGTTATTAAATTTGTTAATGTTATGATCATCTTTATTTCCCTATTTCCTTTTGCAATGACTGTTGACGGTAACCAATTTTTATCCTTTTCAATTTTCCCTAGTTACTAGCTATGTTTTATTTTATCTCATTCAAGTAAAGCCTTTTTTCTCTTTTTTCATTTCAGCGAATATTATCAACTGTACTCAAGATTTTGATTGTCAAACAAAGATATGCCCATTTCATCTTAAACCGAAGTGTATTGTGTTGGAAATTTTGGCCCATTCCTTATCTGGGGGTATATGTGGGTGTGATTGAGACGTTCCCTTTAGATTCTTTAAGAAAATTCCATGAGTTGTCATCTTGTTATTTTATTTTTTTAAGAAAATTTTGTTATTATATTTCCACCCAATAGTTTGAATTTTTTCTCTATCTATTTTCACAATCCTTGTAGTTGTGGATTTTGTAATCTAGTCTATAATGATCGCAAAAATAATAAATAAGGCAACAAATAATATTATTTAGATTTTCTTCTATCTTATTTCAATTAGTCTAAAATGATCGAAAAAAAATTAAATAAGGCAACAAATAATATTATTTAGATTTTCTTCTATCTTATTTCAATTTTTGAGATTGGTGAAAGGTTAAGAATTAATGAGTAGAATAAAAATTAAGATAACAACAATATTTTAAAAAATGAATAAAAAATATGGCATTAATCTACCCAAAAAAATATGGCATTAATGAGACTTACAAGTTGTTGGAAACTGCAAAAAGATATATTCTTACCATTGAAATTGCTTACTTAAGCTTTGAGACATGAGATCGGTAAATAATGTAAGAAAATATGAAGTGTTTGCATGTTTTATGGAGAGATAAGTTTATGAATCTAAATTGGCAAGTGTACCACGAAATAAAGTAGTTAGTTAATCGTCTCCACATGGATTATCGTTCAACTTGGTAATAAGCGGAATTTATTTAGAAAATCAAATAAAAGAAAAGATTAAGTGGTTGCAGGGTTTTAATTGTCCTACCCAATGCGAGATTAGGTTTGGTTGATTCAGATGTTTAATGGCAATTGTAATGTCCTATTTCTATTAGAGCGATAAAACACGCGAATAAAACATATATTCAAGAAATAGACGCTACGTCTTCAACAAAAAAATCCAACAGCATGCATTTGTAAAAATTCTCAACAGTCGCAGCGGATATAATTCATACATCTCCAAAATATACATGTCATAAGATCAATATACATCCATAAATAAAATCTCCAAAACCCGACAAATGGGCAAAATCACTATAACATAAATAAGCGCAGAATATCATAAAACCAACACCTAATCAGAGCCTAATCTAAGACTCTAAAGAACTGATAACAGAGATTAGCTCCTGCTATCCAAGCAATCACCAAGCAACTCACCGAAAGCAAACTAGTTCTGCACTTCGTCTACCCATTCATACAAACAGGTAGGCGGTCAAAACCACTAGGGGTAAGCTTCACATCAATCATAATCAACATAAACAGTTTGACATAAATGAATCAAATCAAGTCTCAAATATTTAACATGAGTAATTAACTTCCATATACACATTCACACAACAATTCCAAATATCACAAGTATGTATCCATCAAACACACTTATTGTCAACATTCATTATTCAAATGCAACAATTAAGACTCATGCAAATATGATATGCGCCTATACTCGACACATATATACATGTGGTACCAAATCACCTCAAGGTCGTCACCCATGATGCAACAAAAACATCATATGTAAGATTTCACACCCGTCTTACATTATCACTGAAGTAAAAGAGTAACCCTCCTTTACAACATCAAGAGTCAACATGATTATGATGCATGGACATACAAGCGAAGACTCGACAATGCAAATTCACCTCATAAATATTCAACAACAATATAAAGGATAACCTCCATCTATATTGATCGACTTCAACAACAATTGCATTATCAAGTATTTACGTCCACACAATCAATCAAGTCATAATTCAATTAAGAG
>Ga0228710_1003711_pt1 | contig 24213 bp, 22 predicted proteins | sample MedpolnodulmetaG_FD_177995 | JGI IMG/M metagenome (GOLD analysis project Ga0228710, IMG submission 177995) | Root nodule microbial communities from Medicago polymorpha collected in Santa Monica, California, United States - pink nodules | ecosystem: Host-associated > Plants > Roots > Nodule...
GCGGTTGTTGGAGGAAATGTTGTTCCAAGGCCATTGATGTACATTGCTCTAACATATGACCATAGAATCATTGATGGAAGAGAGGCAGTGTTCTTTTTGAGACGTATCAAAGATACCGTGGAGGACCCTCGCAGGCTTCTGCTCGACATATAAAGTGATTCTGAAAGTCAATGAAGTAATTAAACCTGTTAGAATTCTAATACCATAATGAGTACCCTTTTGTTTGGGCCTTGAATTTGCGGCGTGATTTACAGTTTTTATTGAGGAAGTTCTTTAGGATCAATTCTCAATTTATTTGACCTAAACTCAGCATGTTTGTGCTTCCCTTTCACCTATCCCTCTCAAATTAGAGGGTCAAAGTTTTTGGCTTATAAATTGTATGAAACGACTACGAAATATACCATGGGATTCTCCTGAAGTAATAAATAATTTCATTGTACTCTTCACTACAATATTATTTCACAACTAAAATTTCAAAACATGACTAAAATTTCTTCTACCCTTCTGTAATGAAATTTATTTAAATTCTTAATGCTGTTGGCATTCTGGCTCCTTGTTTATTTTTTATCCAACGGAACACTGGTTCTGTTATTAAGGATAATTAAGTTCTGTTGACTGGATTTTGCAGACATAGTACGAGTCCAATTTGGACTAGGTATGATGTGCATGAAACCTATCCCACTTTTTTTGTTGTCACTCGGAGAACGCAAATTCCTCTAGCTGCATTTAGTGTAGTTCTCAATGTACAAGATTCTAATTAGAGTAATTGTGGTACAAATTTGATCCATGAAGTTTCGACTAATGTACGACAAACTAATTGATATCGTCTCTAATATAAGTAACAAAAATGAAGGGTCATGGGGAAATGATGTATTAAGAATAAAGTTTAATCAAGATATCATCATTCTCATGTGAATAAAACCGAACTCATGAAGCTAGCTTTGAGTTTTGATGACTGAGAAGAACCCTTACACACCGCTCCTCAAATACGACAACATTCTCCGTCGCTATTTAGCTACCAAACACTACAAATTCGATTTATTTATGTGCTTCAGCCATCACTTTTTGCCTTAAAACATGCGTTTCCTTAAGAACCCTAGAATTCAGAAGAGGGGTTCATGTTGATTCCATCAAGCTCAATTTCAACTCTGATCGTTTTGTAGGTTCATCTCTAATTCGATTATGCTCACAATGTGGAAAAATCAAAGATGCACATAAAGCGTTTGATGAAATTACTAACAAAAGATATTTTTGCTTATACTTCCATGATCACTGCATATGGTCACTCTCGTGGTTCATGTGTGAACGGTGCGGTGGTTTCAATATTGCTTCCATAATGCTGCAACAAGGGCTGCTTCCGAATTGAGTAACGTTGGTGAGGTTGATGCATGCCGCGGCAAAATTGGGTGTGCTGCAAGAGGGTCGAACGGTTCATGGTTATGCTGTTAGGAGAGGAATTGGTTTGGGTGATGATGTTTTTGAGACAACCCTTTTGGATATGTATCATAAATATGGTGGTGTAGGGTTAGCTGCCTCGGTTTTGCAAAGATGGATGCTCGAAAAACAACAAAAGTTGGTTCTTGGAATACGTCGATAGCAGGTTATCTTCGTAATGGACAGGCTTTAGAAGCTTTTGAGCTTTTTCGTCGAATGATGTGTAGAAATGTTTTGCCTGATTTGTTAACGTTGGCCAATGTTATTTTTTGTTGTGTTGAATTGAATTATTTACGTCGAGGGATGAGCATTCATGGATACATGATCACAATGGGGATAGAACTTGATCTTGTGGCTTCCACTGCATTGGTTGATCTATATTGTAAAATTGATGTAACCAAAGTAAGGAAGCTGTTTGAAAGATTGGAGAATAAGGATGCTGTTGTATATGATGTTATGATGTCAGGTTATCTTGATAATGATTTACCTGCGGAGGCGTTAAACATTTTTTGTGAAATGGTCAAGATAAATGTTAGTCCAAATGTGGCTTTGTTTATAAATTTGATTTCTGCAGTATCAAAATTGAGAGACATTAGATTAGTCAGGTCTATACATGGTTATGTTTTGATGTATATGCACAGCATGAGTGTGGAAATTGCAAATCAATTAATTCACGCATATGCAAAATGTGGGTATGTATTGGATGCAAGGGAAGTCTTCAATAAGATGAGAACAATGGTCTTGGTTTCATGGACTTCGATGATAATGGGTTATGTTCATAATGACCACATTGATGAAGCCGTAAATTTGTTTCGTTTGCTGCAAAGAGAAAACCTAAATGTTGACTCTGTTACTCTAATCAGTCTCCTTCAGGCATTATCCCGGCTTGGATGTCTAAGTTTTGTTAAGGAAGTTCACTGTTTCAGTTACCAATTTTTTCATGCTAAGTGTGGAAAACTGTGTACGGCTAGATACATATTTCAGCAAATGATAGAACGGTGTCTCACATCGTGGAATGCAATGATAGGTGCATATGCCATGCATGGAAACTATACAGAGGTGTTAGAACTCTTTGATCATATGAAATTTGAAAAAGTTACACCTGATGAGTGACTTTCACATCAATACTCACTGCCTGCAGCCACTCAGGATTGTTAGAAGAGGGTCTACAGATTTTTGGGATAATGATGAAGGAATATGCAATAGTTCCAAATGAAATTCATTATAGTTGTATAGTAGATTTATTAAGCCGAGCTGGTCAACTTACGGAGGCATACGATCTGGTCAAAAGCATGTCCTCAACACACAGCTCTGCTGCAATGTCTGCTTTGCTTTCTGCTTGCAGACTATATGGGGATACTGAGATTGGAGAGGCTATAGGGAAACAGATGTTAAAATTGGAACCAAATAGTTCAGGTGCTTATGCTTTGGTATCAAATATATGTGCACGAGGGGGAAGATGGGATGAAGTAGCCCAAATAAGGGCCATGACAAAGAATACAGAATTCAGAAGTACTTCAGGATATAGTGCATGTTTGGATTGACAACGAGTTTTGCGGATATATTTTAAAAGATAAAAGAATCAATGTTACTGCAGAGGCAATGCCATTTCCTTATCTCTTTATTAGTAAATTCAGCAAATTCAGTTGAATCCACAATGAAATTCAGCAAATTCGAATGCTACTACAGAGGCAATGCCTCTCATTATTCAAACAGATACCAATCAACAATGAAATTCAGCAAGTTCTGTTGAATCCACATAGAACAAGAAATGTATTGATCCTGAATTCAATTTTGGAAATTCGAATTACGATAGATGTAGAACAATTGATCAGAGTTTGTCAAAGAGGAAAACTATTGAATGGAATCCTAAAAAGGATAAATTTTTGGTTGCTATTTGTGTTTCCGGTCAAATGTCGACTCATTTGATTTGTTTTGAAAAGCATATGTTTTTCCAGGTGATTCTTTATAGGGTTTTGGTGATTCCAAGCTCTAAAGTTGATTCTCTTGGTGCCAGTCTCGAACTGTGCACCTCAATGGTGAAGTGTAACCTTACAACCATTTGGCTTCACAGGAAACTTGGCAAGCTCTAAAGTTGATTATCAATATGATAGAGTTGTTGATATTGATCATATTAATAAATGCTTAGGGAAAAAAGTTGTTATTTATTTTTTTATGAATTTTCGAATGTTAAGAAGGGTCCCTTTGCATATTGATAAGTTTCTTTGTTATTTTCACTACCAAAAAAAGTTTCTTTGTTATTTTGCTTTGCCTCAACCTTGTTTTTTGGATGATGAGAGGTTGAAGAAGTTGGGTGGGTTGGGTTTTGGTATGAGTAAACCTAAGGCTGTTTGGGAGGATGAGGATGCGAGGAATCCGAAGAAGACTGTTCGGGATGTTATGGATAAGTTTTCTTATGATGATGACGTTATGGCGATTGGTGATGTTTGTTATGCTGAAGTGGAGCATGATTGGGTGATGCAACCCAGTGGGCCAACTGCTCATCAATGCAAGACTTTGATTGAACCTAATCGCCTTATTTTGCTTACTGCTCAGCGTTTTATTCAGACTTTCCTTGGAAGGGAACTTCATTGCATTTTCAGGGACACGATTTTTTGAAATTCTAGTACAACATTTATTTCTTTTTTCTGGTTTAATTTCTCGTAAGATTATGGGGTGTCTAAATTGATGACATGAGTTTGATGTGTTATAGTATACTTTTGCTTACTTCTGCATTTATTTGGAAAGTGAATTGAATTCAAATTCCCTGTAATCGAAGATTCCTCACATTTATGTAGTCAGTTACTGAAAGCTATTGGATCAAGATCGGCTCTGATTTTAGATTAGTGAATTAGCTTTAAAAGGAAATTGAAATCAAACTGGTATCGTATGATCTTGATTTAAATTATGAGCTGCTGACTGCATGAATGCATAAAATTTCTGACTACAGGGGTCCAAATTCCGATGAATTGCCAACTGGATTGTCATGGCTAATTAATCGTCGTTTATTTATTTTTGTTTCATGATGAACATGTTCTCCTTGAAATAATGTATAAACTGATGCATGTAAGGTTTTTTACTCCTGAGATACTGTCCTGCAATTTTCTCGCTCTCTTTTTCCCTCTATCATATTGCCTTACTTATCCGTTTTTATGTTTGTTTACAGTAATGCTAAAACACCAAGTTTCTTTTTCGCAATCCCACAAGCAGCAGATTGCATCTTGAGGGTGATTGAGAGGGCCGATGCACCTATCATATATCTTTCTATTAATGCAGCTGAAAGCAATACTGGTCTACTAAAGTCACTGCGCTGAATGGCAAGCCTGTTCCACTTGTAATTTGGCCAGCTCGGGTAAATCCATCATTGGCTAAAGGCACGATGATTGACTAGTGCCAGTACCGCTTTTTGAAAGTAAGTGATTCAGCAGAAAAATGGGATGCTTTGTTGTACTGAGGGAAATTCACAGGTGAGATTACAGTGCTTCCTTATTTATTTCATATAGTTCAAACTTAAATAGTGTAACTGACCTAAATTTTACCATCCATATCTGATCATTAGTGTTACACTTTACAAATGAAAATGGGTAACTTGGTACTATAAAACTTTACAATATCTTAGAGAAGCGTCACATTCATTTTGTCTATCCTAGGTAGTCTTATCTTGTATTCACAAAAGACGGATTTCATGACTCAAGCTCGTGACCTTGCGCTGAGGCTCCTCTTCTGCTACAATTTACAAAGATGTAGAAGAATAAATCTGTCATAATGAAAGGACAATGTTCATATTGAACTAAAATAAATTCGGCACTTTTGTATGAACTTAGAATTGTATAATGCTCGACTACTTCTCTAATTTTCACCTTTTGTCTCTCTTGATTTTGCTCTTATGATTGGTCTATTTTTAAAGATTAATGCTTAAGTGTGCATGAAAAGTTTAGCACAATAAATGCACGAAAGCTAATTGGCCAATTTTTAAACCACATCTACTCATATGTGATTTATGTCAACAATTTGTCGCTATTTCGTAGGAAACAACGAAACTACTCTCTTTCAACTTATTTTGGTGATGTGCATTATGAATATTTTCACACTGAAGGTGGAAGCTACGCTGGATAAGACTATATGTGCCATGTCTAGCGTCAGAGCACCTGGTTCTACTTTCACTGAAGACATATTGCAGCTGAGAAAGGACTGGGGTTCAGCATTGATGTGTGATGAGTAGCTTTGCCAAGGTGAAAAACCGAATATTGTAGCGGGAAATGAATGAAGATCGACGGTTTGTATGTGCTGCTGTGGTTCATTTAACAGAAGGAGAAGCTAAGAAATGTATTCAATATTGATGAAAAGAAATAGGGAAAATGTTTAGCTGTGTGTATGTGTGAAAAATTGAACATGCAAAGTAATAAGGACTTTATTTTCTACGTATTTTATAAATGTTTGAAGAAGAATAAAAATAAAAATAAAATGCGTTTGCCGGGAGTCGAACCCGGGTCTATTGCTTGGAAGGCAATTATCCTAACCGTTGGACTACAAACGCTGCTTGATGACTTTATTTCTGATTCGCTATATATTAGTAATATATAGACTTCTATTGATAATTTTGTTTGCTTGAGAAGGATCCTTTGCATATCAATGGCTTTATATCTTTTTTTATGAGTCAATGGTTTTATATTTTACAACTATGAAGATCATCATTATGAGTCAATTATACTTGAGCTCCGGTGTTTAATGAACTCTACCAAAAGACAAATCGTTTTGGAGAATCTAAGTTTGATTCTTGAGTAAAACAATTTTTTATCAAACTTTATTTCTCTTATGGTCGAATTTCAAATATCATGACCTCTTTCCCTAAAAAGGGAGGGTTAATGAGAAGAAAAAAACAAAAGAGTTAATGTGAACAAATAAAATGTTTCTAACATTTATATCATCACCCTTAGCACTTGATTGAAACAATCAAATAAAATAATCCACACCAACAACAAAGGATGTTGAATCTCTCATTAGAAAATAAATAAGCAAGATGGTTTTTATATAAGAAAGAGCCATAAAATAAATCATAGTTTATTTTTGGATAAATAAAGACAGCAACGATACAAGAAATGTTGTTAGTAGCTAACCTACAGTGCATCTGGTCTTTCAATGAACAATAGTAGATGATAGAAAGTTTAGAGCAGATTGATTGGAGGGTAGGGTTGGATTGGAGAGATTGATTGCTAATTAAATATTAACGTTAAAAAATTATAAAATTAGTGTGTGTACAAGTGCAATCCATTTAAGCATCCAAAACGAAGAGTTCAATTGTGTGTGGATGCTCTAAGAATCACATAACCTCCCAGCTCCACAAGTCAATAATTATTTCACTGTTGCAATAGAGGATTGGAATGCTCAATGATGTATTTCCATAAACACCAATTGGCAACTGGGACTAGTGCTTGTGAATCCAAATCTTCCACCAAAGGTTTTTGAACTTTGAGGTTTAAATTAAAGCTCAATTCAAAATCAATGAAAGTTGCATTGATGCAATAAGGGATGAGAGTAATCAATATGTTTTTCCCATAGGGGTTTGTTTTTTTCAATGCCAATCTTCAACCAAGGTTTGGAGTTTCCATTGAAGTGCAGTACAGCCCCTTTCTCTATCAATCTAGGATCAACCTTTGTGTAGCCAAAACCTAGTATATGCCATGACCGGTCCAAGGTCTCGGTTAATCCATAAAATGTCAATAGTCCAGGAGGTAAGGTACCGAGTTTCCACAGTGTCCGATCGGCATTCTTTGCCTGCCAATAATGGTAGATGTCGGTTACATTCTTTTTCCTCCATTCAACCAAATCAAATACATTCATCCCAAATGCCCATCCACATGCATCAGGATCAAAATGTGCTCTTATAAGAGGATGAGAATAGTTCAAGTATGTATGGTATCTATGAAATGTCTCCTTGCAAGTCTCAACAGCTCCATTGACATTCCCATTCAAATCAATTGAAAAAAGATCAGAAAGATCCTTCTGAACCACAACATCGTCGTCCAGGAACACGATTCTCTTCAGTGCAGGAAACATTTCAGGGATATAGAACCTCAGATGGTTAAGCATGGACAGATATTTAGGGTTACAAAACTTGATAGGTGTCTTTCCATCGTCGGTGTTCCCCGAAAAGTAGTAGCTTTGCATTTCTGAATCTTGAAGTTGCTTAAGCACCGGAACATAAGAAGCATTTAACCAAGTGAAGTCTTCATACTTCTGAACTTCCACAGTCACCCCATAGAAATCATTCATGGCAAACCACGTCTTCATCGCAGCATAATTTATTTCATCGGTGACAAGGTGAAAAACAATCATATTGGGATTTTTAGAATTTTTTGCAGTTGAATTGACCACAACCGAAGTTGCAACAATGTTATCAGAAAACACGCAAAAGTGGTAAAGATTTTGATCCTTAATCTTCACCTCCACTTGTCTTTTGTCGTTCAATTTCTTTTGCAAATCAAGGTGTTTGAACCATTCTGTTGTCAACCGGACACCAAGACAGTATAAGCTTTTAGGGACTTCTTCAGCTGCTATTTGTCCATATTTCAAACTCTTTTCTCTTACTGAGTTTACTTCTTCTTCAAGAGCTTGGATTTTTGCTTTGAATCTCATGATCATGGTCGCGCTGTCATAATGGAGTTGTTGTGCTCGGAATAACAGTAACACTATATCATGGATAGCTCTCTCTGAATCTCTAGTTGTTAAAGGAGAATGCCTAGTGGCAGCATTCGAGAGGAGAATCTGCGAATTGCGGATTTGAGCACTTAGTTCCCCAGCAAATTGGATATTCTTACTTTCTTTTGCGATTTCAACAAAAGCTTTTGCTAGTGATATTTGATCATTAAGTTGTCTGGTCACCGAGTCCGAACTTAACATCTCTTCAGTGGTATTAGGGTCTTCCATAATCCTATCATTCTTGTAAGTTCTCTGTACAATACGATACAAGAAGTTATTCGCAAGACAAGGACCGAATCTCACCTTCCCCCCAACTCCATCTCCAAAAATAATAAAGATATAATATTCTAGCTTTGAAATAAGAAGTCAAGCATGTCATGCAAGCTATGCTATGTTCCAATAGCCTAATCAAGTTTAAGTACTTTTTTGTATGATCCAGGCATTGCCCTTTAACTATTCTGTTACAACTCCTATATTATAAACGAAATTATGATGATAATATATTTGGGGAAAATTAGTCTTTCTCTATAATAAGGAAATGTAATGCATGTGAACTTATATACAAGAACAACTATTGAAGTATCACTATATATTCTGCCTATTGCAAAACATTTACCAATAATATCCGCATATATTTGTATTAATTTTGAACAAATTATAACAATGTGAGCACAGTGTAGCAGTAGCAGCATGGTATGAATTCAAATCCAAAGATTATGTGAACTTTTCCTCATTACTCTATGTTAACAGCTTCAGCGTGTTTTGAAAGATGTATGAAAGGCGCGACAATAACTTGTTTAAAGAACTCCTCTCATGTTAACTTATCAGAAAATGAAGCTTCCATGACCTAGACTATGTTCCTAAAAGAAAATATCTAAGTTATTATGCAATTTTTTCAGCAAACAAGAACAAAAATCTACAAAAACAAGTTGAGAAAAAAGAAATACCTTGGACAAAGCCAGTTTAGACTCAATATGAGTCTCTATGGTGAGAATATAGATAAAGATAAGAACCAGTGCACAGCACAATGCCCACAACAACGCATCATGAACCCTTCTCCGCACTGGCCTTGGAAGAAAATCCATCGCTCTTTGCCTCATTTTCCAAACTTGATCAAAAGGTTATGGACATGACAACCTTAATGAATCTTAATTCCTTGATCAGCTTCAAAACAAGTTTCTCTTCAAATAGTTTGTTTCTCTTTGCCAGCATATGGGAGTAACACAAATACACAATTATAGTAACGTTAAACCACTTGTTTTCATACTAATTGACAGGATTATAAGAAACAAGACAAAGGTAGAATACATCAAAAACATTCACTCAAAGATAAATCAATGAGCTATTAGTATCAAATATTCATGATTCACGTAGTAGTAGTAGAGACGAGAGGACCATTGATTATAGTAAAATATTAACCACGCATGCATATATATAGACGAGTAAGGTATAAGAATATTTTTGTGTTACGGACAAAAACAAAAGTGAACGTTGACAACAAGTTGACGTTGTTCTTGTTGGCGGCGGTGGAAGTGTTGCGTTGTAGTAGGGAGGGCAGAGGGGCAACACAAAAATAGGTTCTGTTTGTTTGTTTGTACTTTTTTATTTATTAATGAAGGATACATAGTACGCATACGCTCATTGAGAGGCAAGTATAAAGGAGATTAGTGTGTCCACGTCTTTTTAATTAAAATCAACAGGAGTGAAGAAAACTATTTTTGTTCTAATTACACCAAAAAAAATATATCATTTACATCCAAATTTGATATTAAAATTGATCTAGTTTATTTGAATTGTTTAAAACTCAAAAGCCCTTTTTTCATCTTTCACCTCCTCTTTCACAAATGATAAAATTGAAAGCCGAAAGTTTATTGAAAAAGAATCTGATTTCTCTAATCATATTTCACAGGATATCACTAGAGCATATTTTACATTAAAGAGAGAAGACCAACAATTAGTAGGATTGTAGGAACCAAGTACTCCTATAATTCCTCATACACATATTTTATCTTAGTAGTCAAACAAGTCAATCGGTTCAATTGTTAATATTATATTGCGAATGGATATTGAAGTTTCAATCTTTTTTTCACTCCTCTCTTCAACTCATGCTTCACCTCAGCCAACAAGTCAATCCGTTCATAAAGGAGTCAAAGACGGTATTTATAAAGACTAACAAATTTTGTCCAAAAAATGACTTAACAAATAAGAACAACAAAAATTATTCTATTTTTATTTATTGTTGATATTCATCGACCTCTATATGTTAAATTAAAAGCTTTATTCTTGAGAGGATGTGAGTGAAAATTTCTTTGTAATCCTCTTTTTCGATACACACTGCTTGATTTATTAAAGTATCAAGCATTTATCGATAGAACATTCACAAGTGGTGATGTATATTTACTTGCATAATTTACTTTTGGATTTTTCTTCGCAAAACAATAAAATTCACAAGTTATCATAGAAGAGGATAAAATGAAGGCGATTTCTTTTGAGGTTTTAGCGGAAGTTTAGGAATCTGTTGTGTGCACTAATTCTTCAGAGAAATGCTCTTCTCCCATCTGCTTTTGCTCATCCCTGCTGAGAAATACACATGCGTGAGTTAACTCACGCTGAAAATACACATGCGTGAGTTAACTCACGCTCAGCAATTTTGACGAGAAGGAGAAAAAACAGAAGGGAGAAGAGCCATTTCCAATTCTTTAAATCAAAAAACTAATTTTTGACATTGACTCCCAAGTACAAAAAACTAGTGCAATGAGAATTTGGTAACTGTTGTTAAGCCCTCCCAAATTTTCAGATCAATACATCTGCAAATTTATATTGCAGAAGCTTTGAATCTTAATGTCACTTTAAATGGTGTTATTCCAAATCACTGCTTCAAATCTAATGGTTAATTATGCACAAAGATGTGAAGGAAACAAGAGTCGAACAATTACCAGTGAACACATCGAAAGAAATTCAATTAGTCATTATTTGTAGTGTTCATCTCTTTTCCTCGTCTCCATTAAGATTATTACACCCCATAAACATGCATTACCAAGTCCTAACCACTGATATTTCACGTATGTCAAACCACCAAAGCATAATCGTACCCATATTTAACAGATACAGCCATGCTATGAATGGGTTGTGAAGAAATATGATTAATTTCTAATAAGTTTCACAATATCATAAAATATGATGTGGATTATATTCATTTAAAATAGTTGAAAATGCTCATGTTTATTACATTAAACGCATACATATACAATCATCCCGTACTTCCTTCAACACTCCCATCAAACCAAATATTTACAGGTGACATTCTAAGATTATTTTAGGACAACTTACAGTCATAAGGGGGGTCTAAGGAAAGATCAGACCCATTAGATAGTCTCAATATTACCAAATTTACAAGAAGACTAATTCAAGAACTCCAACTAGTTGCCAAATCCACCAGTCTCTCAAAAACATTAGTAAATGTGGCAAAGCATCTAATTTAATAAATTATATGAACCTAACAACTCCCCTTCAATGACCCAAAATACTTCAATCTCCTATAGTATAAAACTACAAATCAATCAAAAATGCTGCACCAACAGCTGTTGAGTGAACTCAAAAGAGAGCTTCTGAAAAATGTTTCCATTACCAGCTATAAAAGAATCATCAAGCTTTTTTTTGAGAAAATAATTGATAATTCAAATCTTATACAAAGTACAAACCGATCACTTATTTAACAAATTAACCTGTATATTTAACAATGAACTCGGCACTGTATTGCTGCTGAAAAAAAAGTACAACTATCATATCAAAAACGGGGAATATGTAGCAAGAAAAAACAGGATTACCATTGCTTTCACCATCAAACAGCAGGTAAAAGAATTCAAGGTGACTAACCTTAATCAGACTAATTATTTTCTGCAGATTCCTCAGAAGAATTCTGTACTCAAGTTGGTTGATCAAGAATCTCTGTTCCAACCCCTGTAATGGCCAAATTGCTGCATTAATGGTGTACCCTCCATCAAGGCAGGAACAGGATACTTGATTACCAAAAGAAACCTCAATGGCATTACTCGCTTATGTACTATTTTGTACCACATTGTACATCAGAGCAACATGCAAAAACCTGACAACTGTGTATAACAAAAAGAGGAGAGAAGCTCCACAAAATCTATGCACATCAAGATGACTGGCTTTTGTGACAAGTAGGCACTGCAGCCCACTGGTGTAGCATATATAATCAATAATGCAACACACCAGTTGCATTATATTCAAATGTCAAAACCCGGCAAGGCAAACTGAGTTGCAAAAGCTTCAACCCGTACCCGGAGCTCAAGAATGTCCCTATTGCTCTCGAGTACCTTAGAAATAGTCTTCTGCAATTTCCCATGCTCCCTCTGCAGCATGTTTGCAATTTGTGCGGCTCTAAAGAGAAAGTCAGCCATTGTCTCAAAATCGGCCTCCAAACACCCTCTTGAAGTCATGGCGGGGGTACCTTAGTAATACAACATAAAAATCTCTCGTAAGAATGCACCGTCAATCAAATATCTTGAGCATACAAAACATAAAGATTCAAGCATATAAAATTGTTGCTTACCTATCCTTACTCCTCCAGGAATTATAATTCCATTGTCACCAAAAATAGCAATTTTATTCAAAGTAATATGACATGCCTCACAGACCTTCTCGTAAAATTTACCTGCACACCAAAAAAATATGGGTATTGTTATTATTATATACAAAAACATACGAACGAAACGTCACTAATTGTCCAGCTTGAACTATATGATTTAAGCATAATTTGTGATCACAGAAGTAGCTATCAAACCCAAAGTCAATGCAAGGTGCAGAAAACATGTGAACTAAATGAGTCTAGTTGACATGTTAGCACTTGACAAACAAAGATGCAATTGGCAATATATAGTCAACATATCACACGATCATATAATACCTGTCAACCCCAGGGGCCTTAAATCCCAAAGTAATAAATGGTTGTCAGTACCCCCAGTTACCAAGCGACATTTTCTTCTCAATAGCGCAGATGCTAAAGCTTGAGCATTCTTCTTCACCTGCTGCATGTATGCCTTATACTCAGGAGTGGCCACTTGTTTTAATGCAATAGCAAGCGCAGCAATGTGGTTATTATGCGGTCCGCCTTGCATTGATGGGAAAACAGCAAAATTTATCTTTTCTTCAAAGTCATATTGATCACTTTCATGTCCCTGAGTAAGAAGTATCCCTCTCTTCCTTGGTTTTGTTCCCTTCCGATAAAAAATTATACCACCCCTTGGACCTCGAAGACTCTTGTGAGTTGTCGATGTAACAACATCACAATAATCAAAAGGGTTCACACACTCCTGCAAGGACCAGAAAACAAAACTATTAAAGAAAATAACAAGTATCTATATCTTCGTATTAAAAGTGCACCATTTATTAGATATTTGTGCAAAGGGCAATAATAGACTTAAACCACCCGTCCAGAAATTCCAGAAAATGACCAACTAGGATTAACTTGAAAGTGTATCAAGACATTACAGTGAATAAGGACAAAAGAGTATTCGGATTAGCAGAAAAATTTATTAAAACTAGTAGACCACTATGGGATCCAGATAGTGATATCAAGTCTCCGACGCTAAGCAGAATTCTCATAGTCCATGATCCACACTATTAACCACAATAAAGGGACTCTGCCATTAAGTCAAACTGAACTCTATATGAGCATGTGAATATTGGTGAAACATAAAAAATTAAAAGAATCCCATTAAATCTTCTTTTCAACTGCAAAATAGCCATGTACAGGTATGAATTTAAAAAGAATGAATCACCAATATAGTTCTGGAAATTGTAGGGTGTTGTCAATTTAATCTTTGAAGTTAACGAAATTATAAAATGGTCCCGTAATTTAAAAAATTCTCGATTACATTGTCCCTAAAGAACAATTTCAAGGACTAAATTAATGGATCGAAAAGGACTACTAATATGATCAATTCAGAATATGTACAAAGTCCAGATAGATGAACTTTTGTTGCTTAGGATGGAATGGTAAAGAATCATATCATATCATCATAAAAAAAAACTACTATAATTCCCTAACTCATTAACTAACTGCAATCAATAACAACAATGAAGGAACACCAACGCAAGCCCTACTAAACTTTCATAGTCAACTACAGACAGTAAGAAATATTTCACACCTTGGCTGCAATTAGCCCACTAATCTGAGCCATGTCACACAATAACACAGCTCCACATTTATCTGCAACATGTCTAAACCTAGCATAGTCCCATTCTCGAGGATAAGAGCTCCCACCACAAATAAGTATCTTTGGACGAAAATCAAGTGCCCTTTCTTCAAGCTTGTCATAATCAATAAAACCCGATTGAGGATTAATCTTATAAGCTAAACTCTCAAAGAATATTGAAGCCCCCGAAACTTTCTTCCCATTCGGAGTATAATATCCATGACTAGTATTCCCTCCAGAAGGAGTATCCAACCCCATAATTCGATCCCCGGGCGACAACAATCCAGTATACACAGCAAAATTAGCCGAAGTACACGAATATGGCTGCACATTCACACCCCAACACTTAGGATCAAGATTAAACGCGGCCAAAGCACGCTCACAACAAAGCGTTTCAATTTCATCTATATATTGATTTCCACCATAGTAACGTGCACCAGGCATTCCTTCAGAGTATTTATTCGTTAAATGGCTTCCAAGCGCTTCCATCACAGCCCTACAAACGAAATTCTCAGAAGCTATCAATTCAATCCCTTTGAATTGACGCTTTTTCTCTTTATCTATAATCTCATATATATCAGGATCCGCTACCTGTAAGGGTTGATCACCCCAGGATCGAACCGCGGCTTTTCGTGACTCGAGATCAAGCGGGCGATCACCTCGATCGGATTCCACGGAAGCTCTCTTGGTGGTGATTGTAGAGGATTCGGAATCTCTTCGTCTTTTGATACACATTGAATGACCTAGAATACGAAATTCTTCAACTTCTCTATCATCTTCATCGTTGTTGTTCGATTCGATATCGATAGCGCTACCGTTTTCTTTATCTGTTTGTGGTTCCATGAGCTGAAGAGGAACAGTGGGGACAGGGTTTGATGGATCGCGGAAGCTGGATTCGAGGTGGAGGGCGATGGAGTCGTCGGGAATCGGTGGACGGCGCGGCGGAGAAGCGTGAGAAGATGAGAAATTGAGCGATAAATTGGATTGATGGTGTGATAGATCCATCAAACACAAACAGGATGAGAAATTGAAGAAACGATGCTGCGATGAAATAGAATTGTGCTTATGAAGACTGTGAACAACAAAAACAACAGTGGAAGGGATAAGAGATTTTGCGGTTGTTGAATATGGAAGAATCGGTCATTGAGATTTAGAAGAATTGGGGAAGAAGAAGACGAAGAAGAAACCCTAACCCTAAATTGAAGAATTGAGTTCGAAGAAGAGAAGGGTTGGATGCACCTGGACAGGACGCGCAGATGATGCTTTGCTGTACTATTTTGGTCTGTTTGATGATGTGGTACATCAATATTTCCTTTATTTCATTTTTTTTTTAATAATCATTCATTTCATATTTTGCTTAGCTGAAGGTATTTGTATAAAAATTTGGTAAAAAAATAAATAAATATATTTGTACAAAATTGAGAAATATTTATTTACTTCCTCCGTCTCTCTTTAGCATTTTTTCTTTTTCTCAAAATAATTGTCACTTTATAATACAAATACAGCATTTATTATTTTTTTCTATTATTACAATACCCTTATTTATTGAATTTCATCTGATTTAACTACTCCACTAACTACAATTAATAAGAGTATTTTAGTAAATAATATTAATTTTATCATTGAAATCAACACGATCAATCATTTCTTTAATAATCGTGTACAAACCTTAAACGACTATAATTAAGAGACGGAGGGAGTAATAATTTAGTCAAAATATATATATTTAATGATATATAGTGAGTAAAAGTTTAGATGAGTTGGGTTATGAGGTTTACAAAGGTCAATGCAAGTTTGAATCAGCGAGTATTGGTAGAGCTCTTAACTTTACAAATGAGTCAACTTTTTACTAATCAAGTCAATATTCATTGGTATGAGATAAGTTTATATGCACGAATGTAAAACGTTTCTACACATATCAATCAAATAAAATTACACCGAATAAGTATTTATAAATATCTTTATAAAAAAAAAAGAGTTTATAAAGTTAGTTATCATTATCTACTTTGGTGTTTATATTAAGTACTTATAGAGATATTTTAAGAACGACTTTTTTAAAAAAAAAAATGTATCATAGTATGATTTGATTGAACGTATGTATAAAAAAATAAAAATAAGTTAGTTATTTACTTTGGTTTTTATTTTTTAGGGTCCGTTTTTATTTTATGTGAGCTACATATGATCTTCCCTCAAAAATTAAAATAAAAAGTTGCTTATGATCTATACAGGCTAACTAGAATTATAAAAAGTTTTGTTAGGGTCAGACTAAAATGGTCTTGACATTTTTCAGGTAGAAATTTTAAGACACGGACCTTATGATTTCGAGGATTTAGCAAGTTTTGACAACTTTGTTGGGTTCGGATTGTGCATTTGTTATGACAGTGGAAATTTTATTAAGGCTAAAGCGTTATGGTCGAATCCGGCGTGTGCAACGGACATTGGTGAAGCTTTGGGACTTTCACATGCGATTCATTGGATGCAAGAATTACAACTTACAAATATGGACTTTGAATTAGATGCAAAGAAAGTTGTAGACTACTGCAATGGAGGTCATAATGACATTTTCGAGTTTGGTGCAATCATAGACCAATGTAAAAGATGTTGTTTCTCTTATTTTGAAAACTCTAAGGTTGAGTTTAGTCGGAGACAAACGAATGGGGTCGCTCATACTCTAGCACGAGAGGTCACATTCTTAACTAGTCCCTGCATTTTTAATGATGTACCTCTTTGTATTGAGACTTTGATTTTTTAATGAAAAGCTATAAGCTTTGTTTCTCTCAAAAAAAAAAAGTTTTGACAACTTTACTTTCTTTTCAATGTTTGATTTGGTTGCGTTAGAGTTTGAACTCTGAACAAATTCTTTTTTTGGTTACACGATTACTCTAACATTTTCAATATTTTTATCATTTGAGCTATTTATAAACAATGATATTTAATCAAGTTCACCTCAAACACAAGACATAATAAAAATGTCGTACACATCACATTATTTCCTATAAATTACTATCTCCATTACAACACTCTTATTTAAAGCACCACAACACATTGTTGGTTTGAGGTCAAAGTGTAATTCTTCTCATAATCATTCCACTTTAAGTTGTAGCAAACAACAAGAAAGAAAGAAAGAATTAAGGATGAAGTCCGGATACGTTAACACTTTACGATACGATATCGGTACGCGAAAATTTTAAAATTAAGATACGATACTGCTAAGATACGTTAACAAAATATTTATATGCATGTAAAATACTTAAAAAAAACATTGATTACTCTTCGATACTATATAATCATAAAAGTCATAATTTACAAAAAATAATATGTGATCAAAATAAAAAATGTAAAGTTTTCGTATAAATCATATTATATTTTCATTCATATGTTAGGTTATCTCCTCTCTCTCGTTACTTTCCTCCACAAAAACATAATTTTTAATTGGTTATCGAAAAATAATTATAGTGATTCATATCTTAAATTGAATCATATACATCTTCATTGAATTTTCGCAACACAATCTCATTTTTTTACACTTCATTTTTTTCAGGATACGTCTCTGCGAAGTATCTTATAAGTATTTGTGTGTATCTGTCAAGTATCTTATAAGTATCCGATAAAATATATATTTTAAATTAAAATAATTAATTTCAATACTCCGTGGATACGTATCCGCGGAGTATCAGTATCTGATATAGGTACGTCTCCATTTTGGAGTTTCCGGGCTTCATAATTAACATTTGCGACCCACAAACATTCTTTCCTCCCACAAATTAGAAAGAAAGCTCGCATTATTATACCAATAAATTTGACCAATTCCCGTTTTCTGCACTTTTATAAAATGTTTGCACAGTTGCATTGCATTGCATTGCATGTGTGATATTTGTTGTGTCAATTTTTAGAGTAGTGATATTTGAACAACAATTTGAGATAACTTTTGATGACAACTTCTTTTTTCTCTCTTTTCATTGGTTAAAAACAATGGAGAGAGTAAAAGTAAGAGAGAGAATAAGAGGATAATGTGAGTATGAAAGAGAAAGTTGTCACAGAGTGGATGTACAAATATCATTTCTCCAATTTTTAACGAATGTTGTGTAAACTTGATAGTTGTTTGCCCTCTATCGTGTTAGTTTTGGATTAGACATTGTTTGGGTTCTTTTTAGCTCTTTGTTTGTCTCGTTGGATTCAGGCGTTATTTCTCCCAAATTTTCTTTGCACCTGTTTTTCTTCATTTCTCTAGATTTTAAAAAAAAAACTTTTTATTGCAGTAAACATTTTGTCTTCTATAAAAAAAAATTGACGATAAATAAAATTTCACTAACAAAAGTCTGGCAATAAATCAAAAGCCAAGACTGCGGAAATACAAAGTGGGATCTCTTCAATCCATATACAATCGGGATTATGAAGAGAGTGTTGAGCTAGATAATGAGCAGTTTGGTTAGCCTCACGTCTAACATGCAAGAATATTAAACTACGATAAAAGACATTAAAATTAATGAAATCTCCAATAATAGATCCAACATAGTTGGGATGTTGTTGATGAGTGTTCAACGCCTGAACCACATTAGAAGCATCTGATTCCGCTATAAGATTCAGAAAAAAACATGTCTTTTGCAAATTCCAACCCCTCCTGCATAGCTAAAGCTTTTGCTACCTCTGAATCTGGTAATGAAAAGACTTGCCAACAACTAGCAGCAACCACAATACCTTCATAATCTCTCACAACAACACCAATACCCCACTTATCTCCGTCTATTGGACCTATTGCATCAACATTTAGCTTATAGCAACCATTATCGTGGGTGTCCAGTGAACATCAGATATAGGTAAGTTTGGACCTCCACTTAACGTCTCGAACAACACCGTATTAGCGCTATTAAAATTAACAATAGATCTTTGTGCCTTATGTACAGTGGTAGCCACATCAATTTCAGTCCCCTCAAAACATTTTTTTATTTCTAGTGCACCGAATTTCACAACACAAGGACAACACATTAACAATAATATCCTCATTTTCATCGATAATAATCCTTTTCAACCACTCTTGAAAGGACACGTGCCTAGAAGCATGTGAATTGAACACCACACCCAAGGAGGAAACAAACCATATATGCTTTGACCAATGACAATTCATAAAGAGATGTGAAATTGTTTCATTATGCTGCCCACAAAAAACACACAATGGATCACAACTGATTTCTTTTTTAAAGACATCATTTTTGAGTGGTAGTTTTTCATGTAAAATCCTCCGCACAAAATGTATGTGTCTTGAAATACTTTTTAATTATATACAAGTAACGTGATTAATATTAATTATATGTATGTTATTTTATAAAAAAAATCTTTTATAGAAAAATATTTTCTACCAACGTTATAACCGTGATTCAAATTCCGACTCTATCACTTACTATTATCATTTTGTCTATCTAAAAACATAAAACAATTATCTCACTTTAAAATAAATTATCTCACTTCCATTCCTTTAACATATTGCTTGAGCATTGAGTTTGATCCATGGTGATTATGTTAAACCTAACTATCACTGAGTTACTGATATCATGTTGATATATGATCTATCATCATCAAACTCTCTTATCTTAATCTACCCGTCTATATCTTATCCATAATTTATTTTGTGAGAAAAAAGATAAACCAATACTACTAATAGAAATGCATTATTTAATTTTATATTTAAAAATTTTGTTTCCTGGTTATAAAATTGGTTGGTTGAAAATTGAAATAGAATGTTGACTCAGCATACTAAGTTTACAAGTTGCAATATCGAATGTTGGTGCGTGGGTGGGGTTTAGCATGGGAATGGATACTTCTTTTCCATTATGGAAAAGCCTTTTTTTAACCATTAGATTGAGCAGTACCACTATTGTTATTATAGTCTATCCACACTATATTTTTTCACATCATCGCTAGCCTTAACAACTCAGTTCATTATCTTCACCTATGAAAATTTCATCTCTCAATTTATTTTTCCCTTCAAAAATATTCTTGAAACAAAATAGAGAGAAAAGAATTTAATCTCAAACTAAACTATTCATTTTCGTTCATTCATTTATGTTGTTCTTCAAACAAATCATTCATCTTCACCGATTTTTTCTTCCTAAAGTTTGAGATCTGGAACATCACAACAACAAGAACAGATTCGGATCTGGAAAACCACCACAACAAGCTTCATTGCTCTTCTTTTTTTTTTAATCAGCATAATATATTGAAAAGCCTAGCACAAGGAGAGCTGTTACAACAAAAACACCCCCTGAATCCTGATAAACCTAACAAGCAAAAGGCCCCAGGCATAAAAACTAAGAACAATAAAAGGGAAGGAACAAAAAAATCAGCAAACAACAAAGCTATATACAATCCCCTCCAGATCACCAAACTGCAATAACAACAACCTGCCGCGTAACAGCAACAAAGGCCGAGACAACAAACAAGAAATTGTATAGGATAATTGATTTGATTTTGGTTTGAAGGAAATAAATTGGAGAGTTAGGATTTATTTTGGTAAGCTTTTACTGAGTAATTGTTATGTTAAATCATTTAATTATAGTATCTTATGTTTATACTGGGATTTTGTTTTAAACATATAAGATAAGATTGTAAACTAGTGATTATCCTTTGATTTATATCCATATAAAATAAGACTGTAACTTGATAATCATAACTAGCAAAAATGAACAAAATTGATTCCCTAATTTAGTTGATGAATAAAAGAAGAAAAAAAATAGGAACAAGAGAAGAGTCACGTGTGGGGAAGAAATTTTTAGGGAAAGGTGTTCTATTGGAAAGATATGGAAGATGAAGATAGTGGGTGAGAGAATGGTTGGAGAAGATAATAAGATAAAAATATAGTGATGAGAGACTATGATAAAATTGTTTCCTTATTTAATCTAATGGTCAATAAAACATTTTCCATGATGAGAAAGAACTCTCCATTTCTAGGCTAAATGCCACCTGGTACGCGATCGTGGTTGTTCTACACAAAATTTAAAACAAAAATTCAGATCATGCATTAAACTTGAGGTCCACCAACCAGGCAGCATCAAAATTTAATGTTGTTTTGGACATATGAGTAATCTTATTTTGTCATCAAATAAACATGAACATACCGCATATCTCAGCCGAAATTAGTATATTTGTTCCCCACGTCCTCATAAACTATTCTTTTGTTTTCTATTTTTTAATATCTATCAAAAAATTGCCATCATTGTTCGTGACTAATTAACTTATTCTATTAAATTCATAATGTTTTACTTTTTTTCTATGATGTCGTGTTTACTTTTGTTTTTTAATCATCAACCACATTAATTTTTTAAAGAAGTAATATTTGATACAACTTTTATGATAACTTATTTTCTCTCTATTTATTTATTAAAAACAATGGAGAGCAAAAAAGGTAGAGAGAAAATAAAAATATAATATAAATATAAGAGAAAAAGTTGTCTTAAAATTGTCACAAAATAAACGTAGAAATATGATTTCTCTATTTTTTAATCATATAGTTGCCACAACATTAACTGCCCCTGAATTGCGGGGCCAAGCCGAGCGGGTTTTTTTATGGTTGAAAATAACAGCAGTGTCTTCCGCACAGAACGTGTTTTTAGACTTTAGAGATTACGTATTTACTTTTGACAATTTTTGGAATTATACTAGTACTACTTTTAACAATAGAAATAGAAAGACATAAAAAATAAGAACACCATGAAAGTATTAAAAGAGTTGTTTTAAAAATTATTTTAAAAGAGTCGTATAAATATATTTTTTTGTTAAGTTATTTTAAAATAATAGTATAATCTTTTTTTAATCATTAAAGTCATGTTATTTTTTTGGTACAAATCATGTTATAGGATGTTTTAAGGACATTAGAGCATTCAAAATGGAGACATCACTTATTTATAATTTTTTAATAGTAGTGCCTAATAAGAATTCAATTTCTCCCAGCAGTTCACAATTTTTTTAAATGGAACTCATTAATCAACTATCAATAAATTTATATCATTACATTTCAATTTTTTAATATTAAAAGATTGAGGGTCCCGCTTAAAAGTGGATGTCTTAACTTAAGTAAGACAGTGGGTCTCATAAGACACTTAAAAAGATTATCCCCAATAGGGCATCTAATAGGCACCGAATCTTAAATGGTTAAGACCCTTCCATTGAAGATGATCTTATAGTCTAAGAAGTTTGTAAGATAAAATAGTTGTTGTAGATGTACACTAAAATTTAGTAGCGGAGCCAAAAAAAAAAATTATAGAGGGACCATATTTTTAAGATGTAAACATATATTGTGACAAAAATAACTACAATTAAAGTTGTAGTGAAGTGGTTTGTTTGTTTTTATGTTGCTCCTATAATCATGGTTCGATACTTAAATTTTACAATGTTTTCTTTGTATTTTTTGTTTAAAAAATACAAAAAATGTGAGTCAAAGCTAAAAAATAAACAAAAAAAGAATCAAACAAGACCTAACAATAGAAGGTGAGGCGCTTAACCGCTTTGCTAAAGTGTAAAGACTTTTTTTTGTTGTTGAGAGAAACTTGCTTATAGCATTTCATTGATAATAAGGGATTCAATACAATTGGGTATTTCATAATAGACGGCGTGACTAGCTAGTAACGTGGCATCTCTTGCAAGCGCATGAGCGACCCCGTTGGCTTGTCGCCTAACAAACTCCACCCTATAGTTAGAAAATAAAGAGCTAAACAAAGAACGACAAGAAGTAATAATGCAACCAAAATCAGACATGTCGTTCCTGTCAGAGAAAAAAGCATCAGCTGTCAACTTGGAATCCGTCTCAAAATCCACATTATCAAACTGCATGTCACTGAGCCATTGCAACGCTGAGTGTAATCCAAGTGCTTCGCCCACATCTGCCGGAAGGAGGCAAGGATGCATCTCCGTTCTTGCCAACACAAAGCTGCCGTCTGACTCCCGTATATATATGCCGATTCCCTTTCTATTAAGAGAGTTAGTGAAAGCGGCATCGATGTTACATTTGTACCGCCCCGGCAGAGGATGTTGCCATCGAATACCATGGTGTAAAACTGAAGTGGAACTCCCCCCAATGAGGTTTGAGGAAGACGGATTTTGGGCGGTGGAAGCAGTAGCATCAGGTGCGTTTGCCAATTCCCAGTCAACAACCATATTGCGGGCTCGCTCCACCACTAAAGCGCTAGATTCTGTTACATCGTCCCAAACTCTAAGATTGCAGTGTTTCCAAATGCTCCAAATTGCAGTTATGAAACGCTGTGATAAATCAACAGACAAGTTCTGAAGTAATGAAAATATAGCTTCTGTAGCTGACACAGTTGATGACAGAGCGTGTTGAATGGAGCCCCATAGGCCAGTTGTATTCCAAACTTGTATGGCAAACGGGCAAGCAAAAAACACATGAGTATAATCTTCATATTCTGAATCACCACTAGCACAGTTCGTTGGACAGTTGACGCCTTTGTCGAGCAGGCGCACTCTCGTTGGTAAACAACCCCTACAGATACGCCAAATTAAATTTTTTACCTTCGGGGGAACTTTGAGATTCCAAATTCCCATCCAATATCCCGGGCGCCACAAGTAAGAAGAGTCAACCAATTCTGAGACACATAACCTGTAAGCACTGCATACAGAGTATCAACCATTGCGTTCCGCTTTCCAAATTATTCTGTCAGCGTCAACTGTAACACCCCGTTTTCCCAACAATGTAAATAATACAAATGATCAGAGTATTCAACATAAAACGGAATGTCACACTACTTTTAAAACATAAATAGAGTAAAGTTACTATTTATCAAAACAACCCTGTCAAAAATTCATTTATATCGCAGCGGAAAATTATTTCAAAATCAACAACTTTGTTCAA
>Ga0228710_1003713_pt1 | contig 24210 bp, 6 predicted proteins | sample MedpolnodulmetaG_FD_177995 | JGI IMG/M metagenome (GOLD analysis project Ga0228710, IMG submission 177995) | Root nodule microbial communities from Medicago polymorpha collected in Santa Monica, California, United States - pink nodules | ecosystem: Host-associated > Plants > Roots > Nodule...
TTTTTTAATTGAAAAATCCAAAACGACGTCGTTTTGGATTTTTCAATTAAAAAAAAAGAAAAAACTGGAATTAGAAAGGTCAAAAAAGGGTAGAAAGACTCCAAAACCTCAATCCCTCCATTCACTCCTCTGTTTTCATGTTTTTTATAAATTATTATTGTTGCTAATGACATTAATAATTATATAAATTTAATCCGATTAAATTTATAATAATTAGCCTTTGAAATTATTATCGTTGGATAGATTTTTTATTTTACAGGTGTCATTATTTTAGATTTTAAAGTGACCGAGTCAATCCGATTCAATCCGATTTAATCCGGTTAAATAACTATATAAATTTAATCTAAGACTGAGTCATCTAACCGAGTCATCCAAGTGATTCCGGTTCAGTCATGCGGTTCGACCAATGACTCAGTGGTTCGACCATTGACCCAGTGACCCAGTACCCCTGCCCCTGCCGAGTCGATGACCGAGCCGAATTTTAAAACTATGCATGAAACTCTAATAAATCCGTGCATCGCACGGGTTAAAATCTAGTTGGTCTACACAAGACAAGATTGGGGACACTCCTTGTGGGTGGAAGTGGAAAATAGACAAAGCACGTATACTAAGGGATGACCCTTAGTAGTGAGAAGTGAGTGTGTTGGTGCCTTCACAGACTCGGTCTTTAATGTGGACCGTTGTTTTGCCATCTTCCACTTAATTTATCGTGTCATCATTTGCTATATGTGATGCCAATGGGGTCCACTTCCCATCATTAATCTTGATTATCTACTTTAATCAATCGCTATATTATCACTCTTTTCTGAAAACTTGTTAAATATAATATCTTGATTAGTACCTATCTTGTGTGCTTGGAACCCAATTTGTTTCTTATAATGGCCCCTTATATGTATGTGATGCTTATCTTGTATTTAAATAATTCAACATAATCTTATGGGTGTAATTTCTCACATAATAATGTTGATGAAGGGCAATGAGTGTAACTAAATCACGAATTATAAAACTTAACCTCACAACCATCTTCATGATCAAGGCTGTAATTTTTATTTTATTTTTTATAATAATCATGTTATTGTACAAAATATGCATTAGTTTTATGGCTGATTAATCTTTATTGAATAATCTAACTTGTCATCTTTAGAGGAATTTCACCTTTCAACCACATTTTTTAATTATAAAAATTGAACTTAAGACCTTGCTTAAAGTATTTGAATCCAATTCCACCACGAATCTCTATGATACTAAGTTGTCCGCGATCATAATTGGATTAGAGTTATTTTATTAAAAAAAAACTCAAATACTGCAAGCTTCATGTCTATCACATATTTTTAAACCTCTTTTCCCAACATTCAATAATAATTATTTTCGATCTATTTTAAAAAGATGGATAGTTTAACATAAATATATCAATAATTTTGATTAGAGAAGTGCATTAACATATTTTAACGATCTATTTTCGACAATCACTTTTCAATGGAATGAAATTCATATGAATTTCGGCATTTTAAAAATAGCTCTCACATAAAGTATAAAGTGATGACTGATGACACATGCATCATTTCATCTATTAAGATATGAATTGTTGGAAAGAGGGTGTTAACAAATGTCTACTTCGTTTGTCAAGAACAATGGCTAACTAGTAGTAATAAAAAATCTCAGAAATTTTCATTAAAAAGTTAAACAATAGTGTTTATGCTTTTTATATACAACAACATAGGAATCAACACAGTGACTCATTTTTGACAAATAATTAAATCCTTAATAATGATTTTAGAGTTCATTTTCAACTTTGTTTCTGAAACAGCGTATCTGTAGATATGACAGCCAAAAGCGGTCCATTTTATTGGTAAATAAAACTTTTGCTTTGGACCTAAAGAACAAATTGCTATTTAATAGTACTATTAACTTTTTTTAGAAAATATCTCTGATAGTTTTGTAAAATAGTCCAACTTAAAAACTCAAACAACATTATTGACTATTTTTCAAAATATTCTTTCATGCCAACTGTGAATGAGTTAACTGAAAGTAATTAGTCTTCTACCAAGTATCAAAATTCAAATTCTAGTAGGAAAAGATGTTCATGTTCAACGTCTCTCTAACATGATTAGTTGAGGGGGACATTTGAAGAAAGAAAAAAATGTCTCTCGTGATAATAAAACAACAAGTTCAACTTAAAGTTCTCATAGTATTATTATTAGCTTTAAAGAAAAAAACCAAAGGTTCTTATGTGAACAAAAGGAAACCTAGAACGTTTAAATAATATGACTTGAGTCTCCTCTAGTTTAACTAAGGTCTTGAGTTTGAATCCAACTTTAAACATGCAAAATCGTTAAAATTCGATGGATTAGTCTCATAAAACTCGATAGATTAGTCTCTACAATTTTGCGTAGAAGATACCCACTTTACACTAAAAAAATATTAACAAAAAGGTCAAATTTTAAACTTTTACTTTTTTAAATGAATCTCTCCTAAAATCTATTTTTTTAAGGATCCTAAAATCTATTTTAAATACAAGTTTGGAATTGCGTTGGATATTCTTTAAATACATGAATAGAACGAAGTTACTAATTTGAGCTTTAATGTAAACGTGAGTTTAATTGCTTAAAAACCTCGTAGCAGAAACAATAAATCTAACTCATTTTGAACCTCAAAGTAAACACACTAAATCACTCATTTCTAAATCGGTCCTGGTATCAAGACTGATTTAAAAACTGAATAAATACTTATATGATTACAACCACTAATAAAATTCATTAATTTAAAGCATACAAAACCTATAAGTACTTATCATTTAATTAGTTAAAATATCACATCATTTAAATTTTTCTCCTTTTAACTTTTTGTCATTTGTGTATACATATGTTCAAAGAAAAATTGTTTAGAGTTGTGATCTAAATCATATATAGTAAACGACATTATCCTTTCTTTATCTTTTTATGAGTGTGCCTTTTTCAAATACTAAATGTAGACTTTGGGTCCGTTCCTAAAAATGGCTTTCCTTCTCCAACTGTCATTCCATTCTTTTCCTATTCAATGACTTAATACAGCAACAAATCTAAACCATTTTAACTTTAAGTTGGTATCGACGAAGAGCAAAGAAAAATCATTCATTTTGGTTCAACATTATAAAAAGATAAGATCACATAACATATGGTCATTAAGCTTCTTAGGTTTATTTTTTGTTGCAACTTTCAATTTTGATCATTTAAAATAAACCATTCAAGAGAGTAGAAGATCAAGAAACCAGTTCAAAGACATAATCTTTGCGTTATAAATCTAAAACTTACTCAACAAAACACCCCACTTATTTTTAATGTCTTGAATGGTTGATTTTGAATGATCAAAATTGAAAGTTGCAACACAGGGAAAACTTAGGAGGGTTGGAATGTGGTTTTTTTAATAGGGAACCAAAATCTCAACTAGTGTAAAGTTAGGGAGCAAAAAATGTGTTTAAGCCTACTTTAAATTGTAAATTCTCATTTTTTTTCCACAAAAAAATTATGACATACAATTTAATTACTCAAAGCAAAATTATACCTCATATAATTTGGAATAGAGAGTAAAATATACAAAAGTTGAGAAAGAATTAATATTTACAGGACCTAAAAAGAGATGAAGAAGAAAATAGAAATGGAAGAAGATATCATTCTTTTATTGTCCGTCCAACTCAAAGTGTCTTATCTATCTATCCATTTATAGGATCAGTATTACATGGAATTACCAGGTTCATAACAAGGGACCTAGATCTCATGTTGTAACTGCGTGACATACTAGTTAATCTCAGTCATAGAAATGTGATTCAACAGTTTCAATTTGTTTAGATAGTTTTCATACAGTTTAATTACAGCCACTGATTAGAGATCAGACGGCTGAGATCTGTTATAGCAGGACGCTGTAACAACACCAAATCCTGTTCCCATAATAAGGACTAATAATATACCTTGACAGCACTCCGGCAATCACAATCAAGAACAACTATCATAAAGTAAAAGACTACGGGAATATTTGATATGTAAAGACATGAGTTTCAACGTGCAATTACAAATAATCTTTTTGAAAAGAAAAAAGAAAACATTAACTAAGTGATTGAGATTAACTGATTAATAAACTTCTCTAAATATCGAACATTTAGAAAAAAAAATTCAATTCTTAGGTGGAATAGTTCTAGATCAGATTTAACCGTAGAGTCGAACTCTAGATTATTCTAACTCAATTCCCTAAAAACTAGAGGTTAAAAAAAAAAGACATCAATTACAAATTTAACAAGTGTCTTCTAATATTCCCCTTACGGGAACTATTTGACATCCCTATTCAATACTATGCGCCACCTTGTCCATTTGTCCCCTTCATTATGTTATTCTCTCAATTTTCTCCCTCGTTGGATCCTAAATTGAAAATCATAAATAATATTGAAATTTGTGCAATAATTGCCTCAGTCTGGAGCAATGACTCGAACTCATGAATGATAAATTTCTCTTCATTGTTCATCTCTAGTGGGAAGGTAAAGAACATACACCAAAATGTCATGGTGGCGCTATAGATATGGTGCTCTCCCGATAGAAAAAAGTATAATTCTTTTTAGATCACACATGTGGAGCTCAGAGACTTATATGATACATGCTCCTCGGTTATTAACTATAAACAAATCTTAATTTTTTAAATTTATTTAATTAATTATGTATGTAATCTATATTATAAACCACGTGTATTATTGATTTAATGAATCTAAAAATCAAAATTTACTTATAATTGATAACAGAGGGAGTATACAAGAGTGATATATAAGAAAATTGGATGATTCAAGATACTTACATTTAACATAAAATATATAAATACATACTAAAATAATATGGTAGTAACATGTATTATTTATTTATTTATTTATTTTGCTTTTAGATTAGTGCCCAAGACATACTAAAATAAACATACACATGGAGGGGGAATATGTCGACATTGACTAGAACCTAAAATTTAACATAAAATATCCTCACAACCAAATCACTACTTCATAGTTTAATTAATATATTATGTCAATATACAATTATTTTACACGTGCATTCAATAATGTGTTCTCATGTCAATTAATAAATATGACAACTCAAGTGTTTTTATATTTATTAATTGACTCGACAATACGTTATTTGATGCATGTGTAAAATAATTATACACTAGCATAATATACTAATTAAATTTCATTATATCTCCATGAACTTAGCTCAGTTGATATGAACATTGCATAATATATGAAGGGGTCGGGGTTCAAACCTCAGACACCCCACTTATTATCCTTAAAAAGAAAAATTTCTAACTACTAGGCTATATGACAAAAAAAAGGGTTAAATAAATAAATGGCCCCCCTAAATATACCGGCATTTGATTTTAGTCCTCATAAAATATTCCTTGGGCTTTTTAGTCTTCCAAAATTTTTCATCCATGAAATTAATCCCTACTTTTTAGTCAACTCATGTCTAACCTTCATATTTTTTAATGAAATTTTGTAGCAGAAAATTATGACAATATTTTTCAAAAAAAAAATAGTTTTTTATTATTTAAGAAAACATGAATTTAACATGAATTTTTTAACATAAAAAATATAAAAATTCATATTTAATTCATGTTTTGTATATTTAGATAGACCATTTACTTATTTAACCCAAAAAAAGTTATTCCATCTTTAAAATCACACAAATTGATGACTTTTTCTCCGAATACAAAATACTCCTTAACCTTAGACATTTTACAAAATTCTACATGCAACAATGATTTCTTTACAAAAACGTCCCTATTTAATTTAGGTTTAAATATATTTTTCGTTCCTATAAATATAGCAAATTTTAACCTATTTTACTAAAATTTTCTAATCTTTATTTATTTATTTTACTAAAAATAAACGAAATCTATTCATTTAAATTGATATAATACATTGATACAATACAAATTCGCTAAGAACAAAAATGATGAATATATGAACGAACACACAACATCTATGAGAATAACATAAAACGGCAACGTACATAAGCATAAATATATGACTATATTCAAGGGTTTAGGAACTAGTATGACAATTTGAACCAACCAAACATCGTAACAAGACAGGAAAGACAAACAATGTAGTATTGATTTGTTACAAATACATCCATTATTGTACATTTGAATAAAATATTTTGGTATGCCATATAGGTGTACTGATGACTAAATTTGGCAAGTGCACCAAACCGTTCTAAGTAGTAAAGTAGTAATTATCGTCTCCACAAAGATTGTCATTTCAACGAGGCAATTAGCTAGACTTATTAATTAAAGTAGTTAATTGGGGGGATTCTGCAAGTTCGATTTGACTACGCAAATATTAAAAGGGAGTTGATTTAAATTATTAGAGGCGATTATGATTTTTTGAATCCTCTCCACCTCTTTGTTGGACTTAGTCCAAATATATTTATCAGTTAAGAAATAAGGATTATATCAAAGTGGTTAGTTCGTGGGACAAAATCCCTGCAGCTGTTATGTTGCTCTTCATCACCCTAAAGGTCATACATGCAATAAGGTAAATGTTCTTCACTCCTCAAGGTTTTCGTACATAAATTACCTTTTTTCGTTGTACTTGAAATGTTTCCCCAACTTATAATGTCTTTAAAGTCTTCTTGAATATTGATAATCTTGATTCCATATCTTCAAAATGATAATCTTCATTCCATATCTTCAAAAACTTCTACGAGGTGTCTTGTTTGCCAAATTACATGACTTCTCAATAAAAACTCAAAACACCGATGAAATTGTCTGGTTCAGGAAAGAAACATAATTACATGAATCAATTGAAAACATTACAAAATGTCCTTTAAACCATGAACAACTTTTCTAAAACTCCTCTCTTATGACTCACTTGTCTAATAAAATAACTCAAAAACATAATGAAAATAACGTAAGATGACTTGCCATCATCTACTATAATTGAAATAAAAATATTAATTTTAAGCATGAATAAAAAAGTTTTTTGTGTGTGATTATATTGGGATTCTCGTAATACTTAATGTAACCTAAAAAAAATTCTAATTACAAATTCATTGAAAAAAGGAGAGATCTTTTTTATTTAAATAATAATATTTTATATAATTTTATTTAAAATTCACGTTTATGGCCTTTTTAGATGCAAGGCCACTTATGATCAGTTGGCAGAGCCTTTCAAAAAAATTTCAATCTAGAGAATAAAAATTCTCTTCCTCTTTGTAGAATCATGATAAGAGAATGAGATATAAAAATCATACGCATTGTTCAATTTGATGAATGAATTAGACAAATTTCTTATCATGTTTCTGGGTACAAAATGTCATGTCTTTTTGGGTGCAAAAATATCATGTTTTTTTCATTGTACAACATAAAGTGATAAAACTACAACGAACATAACTTTTTTATCGTATATAACAAAATATTATGATATTTTATATATAACAATGTTATGTTTTCCCTAAAAAAAACAATGTTATGTTTAACATTTTTATTTATCTATTTATATCTTAAAAATGCATAAATACATTGCGTTTTCCAAGAATCTTACATTTTTTTAACCAATTACATATATACTATTCTATTTTCTCTAAATCAAAACTTTTTCAATATAGTTTTGTTTGTTGGTCCTATGATTAAGTTTATATTATTAGTCCTTAAAATAAAGTTTATATTATTAGTATAATTATATTAGTTTGGAATTTGTTGTCAAATGTGTGATTCTTTCTTCTTCTTTTTCATTTATAGGGGGATTTTGCTATAAAATTTTTCACTGAGTTTGTCTCGCCAATTTAAATTTCCATATTTTGTATAACCTGAAAATGAAAACGATCTTCTTTGTAGCATCACGATTATAGAATGATTCGTATGAATCATACAAGTTATTAACTTTGATGAATGAGTTATAACACATTTAACATCATATTCTTGTTGGCTAAAATATTTCAGGTTTAAGTCATTATAAATATATTTTTAACATTGTTCCCTAAAAAAATCATATATTTTTAACATTGGTATCTATTATTTGCATCTTAAAAATGCAGAAATACATCGTGTTCTTCATAAATCTTATATCATCTAACTAGATGTATATAGTCAATTCTTTCTCTTTAAAATAAACACCTTATCTTTGTTGGTCTTAAAATTAAGTTTATATTATTATTACTAGCCAAAGTACAGGCACTCACGTGCCCGTCTTTCCACTCTTTTTATTATGCTAACGATTGAAAATTATAAACGATGTTTTTTGATGAAATTTTGATTTTGATTAAAACTAAAAATATAAACGTTTGTTGCTTTCAAGTTGTAACAAATCAAACTAAACATCTATTTTAACGACACAAACAATAATACAATATAACAAAAAAAATTATGAACGATATTTTTATTATTCATATGTCTGTCTTTCCGCTCTTTTTATTGCTTTAACGTTTGAAAATTATGAAAGATATTTTTTTATGAAATTTTGATTTTGATTAAAACTACAAAAATATAAATGTTTGTTGCTTTCAAGTTATAAAAAATCAAACTAACCATGATTATTTATTTCAACGACACCAACAATAATACAATATAACAAAACAATATAATCTAATCTTTTTTAATGACACCAACAACAATTTTATCATAGAAAAAGTTGTTTAAAAGTATAATTAGAATAATAAAAAAGTAAGTATAAATATATTATCAAGTTTGTTACACTTTTTAAATGATAAAGGAAAAAAACGAGACATATCATGTTTGTTATATTTTTTTTTAATATTTAAATTTAATCTTATCTATTTGTACATGTGTTATTTGTATTGAAAATTGAGGATATTTTTGGAAAGAGAAAAGATCAGCCCAAAAGTGCTGAAATGGTTTTTTCTTCTTCTTTATATTGAGGATATTTTTGAAAAGAGAAAAGGTCAGCCCAAAAGAGCTGAAAATGGTTTTTTTCTTTCTTTATATATAGTATAGATTATTATTAATATTATTTTGAATTTTCTTTCTAATATGTGACTTTTTCTTTTCATTTACGAGTGGATTTCGTTAAAAAAAAATTTGTTATGGAGTAACCTACCAATTTAAATTTATATTTGTCCATTTAAAGAATTAAATTGGTGATTTTTTTAAGCAAAAGAAAAATAAAATTAAATAAAAAGAAAGAGATACAGAGACGGGGGACATTAGACCTAACTCAGATACTGTTGGAAAAATTAGACATAAAATTATCATTAAATAATAAATCTAAGAATAAATATTTACACGAATAAATTGACTCTAAATAAAATAAATTGTGTATAAGAAACTTTTCGATCTTAACGACTGAGGTGTGCAAAAACATTGGCGGCTTAAGAGTGTGTTACCACCACGGATAAGTTACCCGATGCGATCGATCTCATAGTTGTACTCTTCAAAATACAACAGTCACTTCGTGTTTGCGCCGCATATGAATTAGCAAGGTCTCAGAAACCACTTTTATATGCTAATTATTTTAGAGATTTATATAAGAGTATTTATAGGTATATGGGAAAGAAGTTAAACTTGTATCTATTTCCCTACAATTTATTTTAAAGTTTTGGGTGTTTTCAAGAGTCTGAAATATCAATGCATAAGCACTAGTGTCTTATGAATTAGCACATAGAGCAAATGAAATTTGATTCACTAGAATATCAGTGAGATTATAACATCTATAAACCTCATTTCGTATGTGAGTCTGTGATCTGATCACTCACATTGATATATTATCACAAGTTTGCTTCAATAAATTCTAAGCAACAACACCTTCACATAGGAGAAAATAAAATATACATTTAGATTTATTATACAGGTCTACTAGAAAAATTTTCCAAGCGACAATCCCCCGACATTGGATAAATATTTATTCAAGTCTGCTTGAATTTTCAAGTGACGACGCCCCCACATTGTGGAAAATAAATCCACACATAGGTAAATCCAACATCATTATATTATTTTAATACAATGGATAATCAATAATATGACACCAATATTTTAAGGTGAATCATAATATATATCATAATATTTAGCAAGCGCAACAAAATATATTCAGGTCTGCTTAAATTAATATTAAGCGACAACATAACATCGATTGCACATGTTTCATTCATGCATGTCATATATGTATCTTCACGCTTCAATAGCAACTAGTTTAGTGCATCACTTAAATAACAATTAGTGCACAGTACAATAGTGGATAACTAAATCACAATAATATATTACCACCGAGTGAAAAAACAAAATATAAAGGAGATAATTAAAAGTATTTTCAAGTTTCATCTCATGTCCACATACCAAACACATTATAATTAATTATATGCATATTATATATATATATAGTTAATAACAACATAGAAACAAATTTCTCCAGAACAATATATATCAATGAGATTTCATCATATACAAATGAAACATTACTTTACACATCTGTTCAGGGGCTTGATATGTAATATATAAACAATTTACTGAAACATCAACCAATTAGATTAACAATCTAAAAGCTCTACATATTTTCAATACATTTTATATCAGTTTTCAACTACTCATGTTTGTATCAAATCTATTAAGCATATAATATTTCATGAAATTTAGTTTTTAACATGATAAATCAATGTCTTTATATTGATCGATCATAACAAAGAGTAATGCAATAAAATAATATAAGGCCTTGTAGAAACTTAAGTTCAAAACTACCGGTGATAAGTCACAAACAAACAAGTGCTTAATTTGCATCAGATTTTCAAAATGCCTATATTTAATGAAAACAATGCTATATTTCTAATTAAGTAAATCATAAATTTTCAACGTGATTAAAGATATCATACAAGCTCAAATAATTGAGCAGAAAAATGCACCAAGCATATGGTTGTAATTGAAACAAGTAATTTTAATTTAACGATAAGTAAAAATAGAGTAGATATAACCTGAGTGATATGTATCTAATATAATTTGCAGAGATATTGTTCCCCATTTTTGTGAATAGCGATCAATTTACCAAGCACCAATTCACCAAGCACCGTTGAAAATTCATATTTAACAAGGATCCTCCAATTCACCAAAACAAAACATAGTTAGATATTGAGAGTAAAAAAAAAAAACAAGACTTTGTTAATTAAAAGAATAGTGGTTTTATAAGGAAACAAAACGACCCAAAACAAGCCACGCCGTAGTAATTTCCCATTCACACTAAATAAATTCAAAAAGAATTTGTAACAATTGAACTTTATAATAATAATTCTATGCCAACAAAATACTCTTAAGATTGTTGAAAAAATTAGACGTAGAATTATCATTAAATAATAAATCTAAGGATGAATATTAACACAAATAAATTGTCTCTAAATAAAATAAATTGAATATAAGAAACTTATCGGTCTTTATATAGGTTACCTGATGCAGTTGGTCATGCTCTCCAGGATACAACAATCACTTCTTGCTAGCATCACACATAAATTATCAAGGTCTAAGAAACCACTTTTGGATGCTGATGGGAAGTTAAATAGTTAGAGATTTACATAGAAGTGTTTGTAGATATATGAGAAAGAAGAAGAACTTGTATCTATTCCCCAGTGTTCCTGCTTTTTATACGTCAAAATAATTGTGACGTGGTAGAACTATAATTCTTATAGCTTAGGATTGTTGACCATAATGGTAAAATAAGTTAATGAAATTAACTAGAAAAGAAAAAAAGTGTAACGACAAAGTCAAAACAAAAAAAATATAATTTTTAATGATAAAACTAATTATATTAAAAATAAATTATTACTACAATTCCAATAAAAACAACTCAAACGGGAATAAATGGTGAGAAAACATAAATCTGCGTGCGGGCGCAACCCTAATATTTCATAACTAAAATTCACTCATCACAGGTGCAACTAGTGAAAAAGCTGAAGAGTGAACATTTGTGCAAAAAACAATTAGGGTTTTAAACTGACGAATGATCAACCACCAACACTGCACCAAAATCTAAGTGCCAACAACTCATCAGACGCGTAAGAACTCATATCAATGAATGAGTCGAATACGTTAGTAATCAAAGAAACACTTTTGAACCCATATGAGTCCAACACACGTTAGTAACCAAACAATAATAAAACTAGACCCTTTTGAGTTTATGAAACCGAACACTGCAAAAGAGGTTACATCTATTACCACCCAATCTCTGAACAAGAATAAAAACACAAAATTAGAAAAATAACAACAAACAACACAATAACAACCGTATGAAAACAAAAAGAGAAACAAGATAATCTGCAGATCTGAAAGAAACCAGATAATTTCTCCGTTGCCAATTATAAGCAAATTTAAATATTTAGGTTCATTCAATTAATAATGCATGTGGTCCATAATATGATGGTCCATAATATGAACTACATACATAACTAATTGAATAAACCTAAAAAAAAAAAATCAAATTTGCTTATAATTAATAATAGAGGCAGGCAGTAACAAATGCCTTCAACAGCGTGGATGACATCAACCAAATAGAAAATTTAAAATTAATGTTTTTCATTAAATATTTACCATTTGTGGAATCATGTGCCCTTAGGACATATGTTAGATGATTCTTAGTCTAATTTACTAAAACATCTTTATTAATTGTACTTAGTAGAGTAGTTAAGTGTAATTCAATAAATAAATTTATATTAATGAAAAATATAATAAATATCGCATTGATATTCTAAAACGACAATTATTTGGAGACAAAGAAAAAAATATTAAAGCTACGATTAGGATGAGACGAAGGTAGTACCATGTATATCTTCTCTCCAATTTTTCGGTTTTAATTGAAAATTCTAGTTCGTAAATATTAATTATGAGTCTGATGAAATTCAATTGAGCTGCACATTCTCTCTAAGAATTTTAATGTTGTTATATATCCAAAATCAAGATAAAATCTAAAATTGTAGTTAAACTAAAAGAGACTCATATCACGGCTCTTGAGATGAAACTAGTGTCACACTCATCAATTAAATCAGCACCATTGTCTTAGTGAAGGGTTGATGCGTAAGGATAGATATGTGAGTTTTCTAAACTCGAGAAATAGAATTCTATTACATAAAAAAAGATCATAAAATTAAAAAATCAACATGAAAGTTTGAAGTTTTTTCACAAGAAAATCATCATATTTTACCTCATGAATAACGCCTATAAATAAATGGGTATGACCAAAGGTTACTCACTCATACCCTATCTATCTCTCTCTCTCTCTCTAGTCTACAACCTTTTCACGTGTCTCTCCTTTTCAAACTTCTGTTCTCTTCTGACCTTATTTCTTCACTCTGTTTCCTAGGAAAAGCAAAAAACCTCATTTGCAAACTTGTTTATAGTGGCGGTGGTTAATGTTTCTTTGTTGGTTTGTCTTTACATAAAAGTCTAACATTGTTTCAAGGATTGAAGCAAAAAAATGGAAGGAAGGAAACAATTTGGTTCTTCTTCTTCTTCAACTTCTTCTTTCACTTCTGAACTCTTTGGTTCCAATGACTTGCATAAATCCTCTGCTTCTGGAATTTTTGACTCTATTTTCTCTCCATCTTCCAAGGTTTTTTGTGTTTTCAATTGTCTTTGTGTTTGTTTTAGTTTGACTTTGTGAACTCTAATTCAATGCATTTCTCAGTTGTTTGTTATGTACTATTCCTCGGATACTGACATGCCGGCACAACTAATAATTTGAGAAAATCACATAATTAAGTGTAATTATATTTGTTATATGTTGTGTCGGTGTCAGACACGACACATGTCAAATATCGAGACACGCCTAATCCAAGGAGTGTTCGTGCTTCATAGATTATTATTCTATAGTTTAATTATCATTATGGTTTTGTATATTTATATGATTTGTGTTGAAGCAGTTTTGAGATTTTCATGGTTTTGTGATGATTTAGGTGTTTGGAAGAGAATCTCTGCGCTCAGCAATGAATGGAAAAACTGCAACTGAGGGATCAAACTCCAAAATTGGTACTCAAGGTTGATGTTCTCTGTTTTTATGCCTATCTATTTAAAGATATTTGCATGTTATATCAGTTGTTTGGATTATTCCAAAATGAGGTTTTGATAAAATCGCGTGTTGTCAAATAATAGACGTAGCCGAATTTGAACAAATCGCTATTGTTCTGTGATATGCTAGTTAGTACAAATTGTTGTCAAGTAACAGCTATAGCACTATAGGGTAGCAGAATTTAAATAAACGACTGTTTTCCGCGATTGACAAGACCGACAAAATCACATAGTAACACTAGCACCTTTCTTGTTGGCCCTATTTTCCTTGATCTCAATGTTTAGAGTGTTAGTGATTCAATTTTCACTAACTTACTTATATCTATTTAATGATTAAATTCTATTATAGCTTTTGATTGATTTATAAAGAATCAAGTAGTATAGTTTTTATAAGGGTTTATTAATGCTTTTTTTTTTCCATTGTCTTGGGTTTGTTCTCAATGCAGATTACATCAGTAAGGGAAATGATGGTGAAACTCAGAACAAAACAAATAAGGATATGAGTTATATTTATCAAGAACAAAGAGTTCAACCATGTCACCTCAGCTCATCAATCTATTATGGTGGCCAAGACGTATACTCTCGTCCTCAGAGTACACGAGGTTCAGGATTGAACACTATGGTAATTGCATTTATTAATATTATTTGTGTTTATAATATATCCGACGTTGTATAAACAACTTAACCAACATTGGTATAGATGTGTGTCTGAAAACACCATTTCTACTATAATCCTTGCTAACTCAAATAAAATGTAACATTTTTTTTAATGATAGAATGAGTTAACTAGATGAAGTATTTTTCTTCTATGCTTTTAAGTTAGATGGTCATGCTTAAATTAGTCCTAATGGCTAGGATGATTTCTGAATGGGACAACGACACTTTTTGAATCGAATAATGGTATTTTCTCTATGGCTCGGAATGACTAACATGATTTTTACTTTATCAGTACAAGAAAGATGGAGGAGAGGATGATTCAGGAAGCGCGTCAAGAGGAAACTGGTGGCAAGGTACGACATATATTGTCTAATAGATTTGTGGTGTAAACTTTGTAGTTGGCTTCGATGTCATGAATTTCTCACCGATTTCCTATGCTGTAACTTGTCTATAAACAGGATCTCTCTATTATTAAAAGAGTACACTTGCCTAGGGAAATATGATCCTCAAGGTATACGAGTTTCTGATCCAAACAGTAACCAAAATATGCGATTAGTTTTCATTTATTAAATTCATAAATTAATGATTCGGCCAAGTGGATTTCATGAGGACTATGAAAGGTTTGATATCAACTTGGCCAAATCAAGAATTTGGTATGTACATGTAATTTACGGATTTGAGTTTCCTGATGCCACGAGACCATGCAATTGGGAAATCTACGCTGCGCAAATGTGCGATTACTTGACTACAGGGAATCCAAATCCGTGATTAACATAATCCTGACCATGTTTTGAAACTGCTAGGTAAGATGTGTTATTGATCTGTTGTATGCATTTTCGCAGATAAATAGGAAGATATTGTGACAGAATTGTCCATCTTTAGTAACATGGAAGGTAACATTGTACTGCAGTGACAAAGTTGTGAATGGCTAGTTGCTTTTTCCAGCCAAACAACAGAATCACAATATGAACCTATAGTTATAGTTATTATACATATTTCATTCTATTTTCCTGTACAGAATAATGTACTTAGTCATGATATTATATAAGTTGTATGGTATAGGAATATATGTATTATCAGGTACTTTTATGTGGCTGATGCTAGCTTTTGCATTAATGGGTGAAGCTATGTGTACTTTATGAAGGTAATTTTATGAGTATAATTCCCTCTACTTTATTAGTATTTTGTTCTTTAATATATTTATTTTTTTCTTAATAGTTTTAACTTGCTTCATTTTTTAATTTGTATTATACATACCCTCTTCTGATATGCAATTTTGTTTTTGTAGAAGCTTTTTGACTATATAAGTAAGATAAACTGTCAAAAAAAAACTATATAAGTATGAGATAAGTTTCTTTTCAAGTTAATCATCAATCAAGTCTTAAAATTGTCGTAAAAAAAAAAGTCTAAAAATTGTAGAGGTTAGACATTTTGATCTTTGAAACTAAGATTATTTTATAATCATTTTGAAAATTTAAAACCATCAATGACTCAAATTGACATGTTAAAAAAGGTTAGTGTACATAATGACTTAATAATCATTACGTTGATATTCAAGTGTGAATGGTAGCCTCACATCGATTATGAAAGAGTTTAATAATGAAATATATAAGAGAAATGATTTATATATTCAACACCTTAAGATTTTGGATAGAAATGTGGTGTCAAAGTCTATTGGTCATCCTAATTATTTGGCTCGTCGTTGCTCTTGCTGTTCCCAAAACATTCCTACAAGTGATATCAAAGGATCGATTCCTACAACTTTTTTAAAACTAGGAACCTTAGCATGGTTTAGGTACTTATGATTCTTGCAGGAAGCATCTTTTGTTAAATTTTCTCCTTTAAAATTCACTAAAAAACCAGCTGAGAATCATATGTGAACAATGTGATATCAATGTATTTTTGTTTTTTGACACTTAAATTATCTAGTTTATGCCATCACTATATATTCTTAAGTCATTTTTAGCTACACATTCACGGGTTGTAGATGATGTAGTACTACTAAGAATAATAAAATATTCTTGAAGAGTGTCAAAAGTTATAGATTCATGAACCATCTTTATTACACTATGAAAGCCAAAAATATTTGCACACAATGCTATAAGTTAAAAAAACCTTCAAAGATAAAGTGTGGTCCACACCCTATGAAGCATACTTATCTAGAAACATGTACAGCACAGTTGGTTACTAACGGGCTTGTCTACTCTAGTTCTTATCCTAGCCAGTTTCTAGAAAATATGCTATTTATTTAGACCGATTCTTTTAAACCCTATGAGTTTCTCGCACGTCATATGCAGTTTGAATTATAGAATACGAATGACAACATCCTATAAAAACCTCAAAAAGAACACGTTGAAATATTTTGAATAGGAAAAGTAATGACCATTTATTTATGTACTATGTTCAAAACATGATCCATCTCATCTATATCCTTATCAATCAATGGTGGGACAAATCCTGTAGCGGTTTCTGTGTTTGGTTGTTTAAGATTTTCTACTTTTTTTTTTCTTGGTACAATGTTAAAATAAGTATAGTACTTGATAGATATACAACTACTATAGTTGAGCATATGTACTATAAAACGTCTTGCTGACGCATGGGAACTCTAATATTCTTCTGTTTCAAGTAAAAATTTAGGAAAAAGTGTATTTGACTTTGATATATTCGTTTATGAATTCCTGGGTCTCCTCTTGCATGGTGCAATAACCGTAGGGACCGTTAGATTTTTTCTTTCTAAATCTAACGATTTTTACGGCTGTTGCACCGTGAAGTTGTAGGTGGACGAATTCACAGGTCTTCATTCATCTCTTAATTTCCTTAATCCTTTTATTCTTATCTTATATGCTTCAAAAGCAGGAAGGTGTAAGAAGATCCAAATACGTATCAAACTACTTTTTTTATAGACTATTGATACTTATTGCTACTAATTTGCTAAGGAGTGTTTAAGGAAGTAGAAAATGTCATTCTCTTTGTTTGCATGGAGGGGAAGGGAAAAATTATAGTTTTTGATAAATTTGAGAGGGAAGAAAAAAAATGATAGGCAATTGTTTCATTCTCTTTAAAATTGAGAAATTAATTTTGTTAGAATAGTAACTTGATACCGAAGATAAACGAAACGATAAAACACAAACAATGAAACACAATGTTTGGTAATGAAGTTCGGCCAAATATGCCTATATGTCTCCAACTAAAGAATTATCATCTCTAAATAAAATTAGGGTTTACATCAGTACAACTCATATTTAAATACTAGGATCCAAACTACAACAATATTCTGAATTGTACGCGCTTGAGCCATACCTAGCAAATTTAAATTTTGTAAACTAAGTGGACTAAATTATCCTTATCTATTTTATTTTATCTCTTACATATAAATGTTGATCCGTCTCGCTATACTTAACCTAATTTTTCCCTCCACACTTTCTCTTACCAACGTCTATGCTTCTTAATATTATGAAATACTATATGACAATCATGACATTCATCTAAACTATTTTGTTATCTATTACCGTCAAATATTACCTTCGAAGTCGATGGTCTAGTAATTTTAAAATTGTCCTTTGCTAATCATTCATATCATAAACTTCTATTACCTTCCCTTCACATAAGCCAATTCTATCCTTCTCCAAAGGCCATCATATCATAAACTTTTATTACCTTTTCTCTTCACATAAGCCAAACCCTCTAACTCAATTTCTGATTAATAAAGATTGATTATTTTCTCTACCCTCCTCTCCCTTTAAAACCAAATAGGGAGTGATAACTTTACTTTTCTTCCCTCTATAAAGATATATTCATTTTCTTTTTTAAAGAAAAAAGTCCCCTTTTATCTTTCAGACCAAACTTGCAGGAAATATTTTTGTTAAAGATGTTATTGCTGGTAGCTAAGCCCGAAATTGAACCTCAGGGGACCATGAAAAAACTCCAACATTGATATAATATATTGAATGTTGCTCTTTAATCCCCTCTAATTGCTCAAAAATCCAACTATCGTTTGATGAGTGGTAGTTAACCGTTGTTCGCCCACAAAACGGTAGTGAAGTGCTCTTTGACACTTTTTAAATTAAAGTCTTCAGAATAGTAGTTAACTAGCGTTGAAGTTATTTTTGTTGGTTCAAAGTGCCTGAGAGTAAGCCATAAATGCATAAAGAGCAATTTCCTAATATATTTTGCATGATAAACATCGGTTGGGCATAATAATTTGCTGATTTTGATAGGCATCATGCTATGTTATTTAGTAAAAAAAAACAAATTCTTATTCTACCACTCTTTTTGTCCAATTTTCATCTCTCATTAGCTTAGCTAGTAGCAATATGTATCTACACTTTCAGGCACACATCACACTCGCCTATTATGTTGAACTTATAAAGGTGAGGGGCACCATGGTACATGCATCCCCCCTGCGTCTCCCTTCGCCCTTTGTTTTTGGTGCGAAACATTCATCGACTTTGTCGATGACTTTATAAATTGAAGAACCTGATTGACCACTGATAGTTATGTCTCATCTTTTAGTCACATTTTTCGTCTACAAGATTGAAGTCTAAGGTCTTGTTTAAGGGACTCAAATCAAGTTTTGACTCAAACCATGTAATATCAATTGTAATTGATGGAAAATCTAAAACTATTGGACTTATTAGTATTATTATTATTATCATTGTTGCTAGTACCGTTGTTGTTATTATTTTTCAACTTTTCCTTTTATAATAGAGAAGTTTTTGTTAGTTAGGTCTTGGAAAGCCCATCCGGACTAGAGAAAGTCTTAAGGTTCAAAGAACATTTACCAAGCTACTTGTGTTTTATTTGGTTACAAGATCATCGCATATGGAGCACGATCCAAAATCAAGTCTTTTTAGAATTTGAGATGAATCTTTATCAACTGTGGTAATTACGGGTAATTGAAATATGATGTTAAAGCATCCATTATAAAGTTTTAGTAGGAACATAATAACATAAAACATTTGTTTTATTCAGGATTTACACCACTGAGCTGCTAGGTCTTATCCACAGTATAAACGAACAAGAAAGTTACAATACAACACAACTAAGTTGTGGTGACCATAATAGTAGCTAACAGCATCAATGCATATCCCATTTATGTTTTTTTTCATCAACAACCTCAACTCTTTCAAGGAAGAGTGTAAGCTGCAAAGTTCATGATTTTACAAGAGGAATTAGCATATTTGATCAATGAAAAAAATGACAAAAAACAAAACAGATATTAGCAAAAATATTTATATAAAATACATGTTTATTAAGCACAAAAATGTTTCTAGTTCCATAAAAGAAAATAGATTTCCTGCAAAAAATATTGTTACTTATAATGAAATTATTTATCTCTTTTCGTGTACATGTTACATTACATGTTTATTAAGCACAAAATTACTGACAAAATAATACAAGTAATTAAAACAGATATTAGCAGCATACTTACTTGAGATATTTTTAGGCATAAATATGTTTCTAGTTCTATAAAAGAAGGTAGATATTAGCACTATTATTTATTTATTTTTTACTTTAGATAGAATTACATTAAACTTTAAAAACAAGTAAATACGAACAAAATTGTTCTTCAAAAACAACAGGTTAAAAGAAACAGAGGGAGTCGTTAGTTACTTACGTCCACACTTGTAACCGACAGGGCGATCAACAAGGTTGCAGCGTTTAGGGATAGTAACAGCAATTTGAGGGTTAGCACCAGACATTTTAGCAACGTTTGAAAGCATAACAGCACAAAGACAACTTGGACTCTGACCAAGTTTCTTAACCTGAGCACAACAACTTTGTGACACACTAGCATTTTCATCTTGTGCTGCACTTGCACAAGGAACTAGCTTAAATGCTTCATTGTCTGGTGTAGTACCCCTTCCACATTCACCAGCACTTTCAACTCTATGAATCCCTGCAACAAGGACTACAAAACAAACAAGGCACAACAATTTCATAGCACCCTCCATTTTTTTTTTCTTATCAATATATTTCTAATATCTCTTGATGAAATTAATTAGTTCTATGCAACAATGCAATGCATTTGATGGGATTTTATAGGACAAGAAATATGGTTGGTCTAGTCATCCACCTTAGACTAATGGAGCTTGCACTATTACTAATTGGTCAGTTTTTGCTATATCTTATTGCACCACTTAGTAATAAAAAGTTTGTGTAGACACAAATTTGTTAATTATGTTTTCCAATATTAAGGTAGGTGAAAATTGTGTTTATTTTCATATTTGTAGGTATAATCATTTTTTGCAGTATGTAAATTAAGGAGCTATGTAAGGCTGACACCTTATTCTCAATCAAATGATCGCAATATCTATAGCAATTAGTAATTGTTAAATAACGGTACTGAGAAAACATGGCAACCCCTGCTCCAACTTCTGGCTAATAGGCTTGGGTCCTGAGGTAATAAGTATGTCAGTCTGGTGGGTAGGGTCGTTCATCTTAACTCTGTCCTCAACGTGATCCCTATTTTCTACATGTCGGTCATGAAAATGTCTATTTTGGTGTGGAAGAAGATTGTTCATATCCAGAGAGAGTTTCTTTAGGGAGGTGTTAAGCGGAATAGGAGGATTCCTTGGGTGTCCTGGTCGGTGGTTTGCTAGCCGAAGCGTGAGGGGGGTTGGGGGTGAGGGATCTTCGTCAGGTCAATCTTACCCTTTTAGCCAAGTGGCGGTGGCGGCTTCTCTTAGGGGACGGGGGTATATGGAAAAATATCATCTCTGCTCGCTATGGTGACTGCCTTCCTTCTCCTCATCCTGGTGGTAGGCCCTCCGGGATCCGCGGGGCATCCTCGTGGTGGTCAAATATTTCCCTCCTAGGGGGAGATAAGGAGGCTACGGGAGACCGATTCTCGGAGGGGGTGGTTAAGGTGGTCGAGAACGGCCTTTCAACCCATTTCTAGCATGATTCGTGGTGTGGGAAGATCCTCCTTAGAGTCAGGTTTAGGCGACTTTTCCAACTATCTCTCCAAACGGGGGGGTAAAGTGGGGGATTTAGGTGCTTGGGTGGGGACCGAGTGGGTGTGGGACCTTAGGTGGAGGAGGTCTCAGTTCGTTTGGGAAACGAAGCTGTTAAGTGAGTTGCTTGTGGTTATTACCAGGCACTCCCGTTTCGATTCAGAGGATGGGTGGTCTTGGACCCTTAGTCCCGATGGTCGGTATTCAGTGAGATCGACCTATGCGCACCTTTTGAAGGGTCTGTCAGTGTTGGGTGCTCCTGAGGGTGTCGTCCTTCAGGCGGCTTCCTGGGTCTGGAAATCATGTGCCCCTTCGAAAGTGGTGGTTTTCTCTTGGCAGCTTATCCTTGATAGGATTCCTACCATGCGCAACCTTCTTATTCCGGTTTATAGAGATTTCTCTTGGCAACAAACTAGGGTTTATAGAGATTTCTCTTGGCAACAAACACTAGGGTTGGGATTGTTTTGATTCACCTTGAACAAAACACTATTAGGATAGAGTCTTTTGGACACCGAAAGAGATTCGGGACTTTAGGTAGAATTAGGTTTGAAGACTGATTCTTATAACCCTTTGAAATCTCTTTTGTAAAGTTACTCATCATTATAGTGGAACGGAGAGCTTCTCTCTCCCCCAAACTATGTAAGTATTGGACTGAATTGGGTAAACAAAGTTTTGTGTGGTCTCTCTCTTTCTCTCGTTGTTTTCTACCTTTTGCTCGTGTTTATAATTGTTACCCACATTGATATTGGTTGTTTGATTACTTTACTCCATACATCAAGTATTTTATTAATGTGATTTTTGACGAATTTGCAACAGTAGCTTATGCTATGTTTGTAGATTCTTAAGTCATTTTTGGCTACACATTCACGGGGTGTAGATGCTGTAGTACTACTAAGAATAATAAAATATGTTTCAAGGAGTGTCAAAAGTTATAGATTCATGAACCATCTTTATTACACTTCATGAAAGCAAACAAATTTCCACACAATGCTACAAGTTAAAAAATTCTTCAAAGGTAAAGTGTGGTCCACGACCTATGAAGCATAATTATCTAGAAACATGTACAAAACAGTTGATTAACTAACGGGCTTATCCACTAAATTTCTTATCCTAAGTTTCTAGAATTCAAGCCTATGTTTATCTATTTACTATGTCCAAAACTTGATCCATCTCATCTATATCCATATCCATCAATGGTCGGACAATTTCTGTTGCGGTTGTTGTGCTGTTGGTTGCTAAGATTTCTCTCCTTGTTTTTTTCTTGGTACAATGTTAAAATATTTGTTGAAGTATATAGTACTTAGTTGGTAGAGATACAAGTATTATATATAGTGGAGCATAGTTCATGTGGTTCGAGCAGCATGTGGAGTGTTGTAAATCTTCATGTGCCGAGTTCAATTTCTCTACTCTAACATGGAAAAAGATTTGACTTTGTGGACTATCTTTAGTTATTCTCTCTACTCTCTTTTACCTTTAAGCCAAACAAGGGGAGATAATTTAATTTTTTCTCTATTACAATTATTTTCCTCTCATTCTATTTTAATGTTATTGGTGCAAAGTATGAGTATCTATCAAATTTGTTGATGACTAATCTACGTTAGAGAATTTGACTGATCATCTTTAATGGGATCTCCACTCCTAATTATTTATTTTTCTATTCACGAGACTCGAACTCAAGACTTTGCTTAAGGGATCTGAGTTCAATTCCACTCAAATGTAATGTATTTTTTAACAAGTTTTTACATCAACAACGAGATTCAAAATCCAATTTTTGTGGATCTAAATTAAATCCGTACCAACTATATTAAATAGTAACTAAAATATAATGTAAAAGCATCCACTAAAAAGTTTTAGTAGGGACATAAAATAAACCACTTAAAGAGCAAGTTTTATTCATGAGGGTGTACACAAATGAGCTGCTAGCTCTTATCACACTATAAACAAACAAGAAAGTTACAATACAACACAACTAAGTTGTGGTGACCATAATAGTAGCTAACAGCATCAATGCATATCCCATTTTTGTTTGTTTTCATCAACAACCTTAACTCTTTCAAGGAAGAGTGTACGCTGCAATATTAAGAGTTTATGAAAAGAATTAGCATATTGATCTACCAAGAAAAAAGACAAATAATTAAAAAAGACATTAGCAACATACTTATTGACATTTTTTCAGTCATAAATATGTTTCTAGTTCTATAAAACGAGGTAGATTTTGGCAATATTTTTTTTACTTTTGATAGAATTATTTATCTATTTATAGTTTTATTTCACTTATTTCTCTAACAGAAATAAATAGTTAAAAACATTACTGACAAAATAATAATTAATCTTGTATTGAACTTCGAAAACAACAAATAAATACGAACAACTTTTTTACAAAAACGACATAGAGTTGTTAGTAACTTACGTCCGCACTTGTAACCAACGGGGCGATTAGCAAGGTTGCAACGTTTAGGGATAGTAACGGCAATTTGAGGGTTAGCACCAGACATTTTAGCAACGTTTGAAAGCATAACAGCACAAAGACAACTTGGACTCTGACCAAGTTTCTTAACCTGAGCACAACAACTTTGTGACACACTAGCATTTTCAT
>Ga0228710_1003714_pt1 | contig 24209 bp, 9 predicted proteins | sample MedpolnodulmetaG_FD_177995 | JGI IMG/M metagenome (GOLD analysis project Ga0228710, IMG submission 177995) | Root nodule microbial communities from Medicago polymorpha collected in Santa Monica, California, United States - pink nodules | ecosystem: Host-associated > Plants > Roots > Nodule...
CTTTTTTTTTTGTTTCAATATTTTTTTCTAATCTTTTTCTTTCTTGTTGTGCTTCGATTACGTTCAGAACCCAATCGATACTAGGCCTTCTTGTTACTTATTTATTCTTTAATTTATGTAAATCTAGATGTTAGTTGTTCCTTCTAAAATTGCTACACTGTATGGCGTTCCTTCAATCTCTTGTTACAATTGCTACCATGGTGATCGAGTTTTCAAGAATAATTGCTACTATGGTGGGTGGTATTTGAAGAAGATAATTCACGACCCTACTTTACTCAATTGCTTATATATTATTAAAAATTAAAGTTTAATTTTAAAAAAATCTAAATATAATTTTATCACTTTTTTTAGAGTAATTTTATCATTTAAGTATAATATATATCATATCATGTCAATATTGCACCAAACACATGATAGGATTAAATAATGCTATCATCTTTCTTATCATGTGTTAACCAAACATGGGATATGATAAGTGTTTATCATGTTACTATCCTATCATGTCATTATCCAGTTCATTATCATATCCTATCTCTATCCTATCGTGTGCACCAAACGGGCCCTAAGCCTCCATTTATTTTATTGTTGTTGGTTGGGTCTTAGTAATGTCCATTGTTTTTAGAGTTTTCTGCGGGGGATTTACCTCCTGGTTCAAGCCATAAGCTAGTTGCTTGAGCCTTAGGTAATAGTTTTAACGAGGCCCCGTAGTTGGCGACAATATGTTCCTCTATGAACAGACGAGGTGTGCCTTTAAAGCAGGGGGTTTCCTCATCTCACTGATTAGTAGAATCACGGTGACTGCTTGTGCCCTTCTTCTCCAAGAGTTAATCAATAAGGTAATTATATTGGGGACGAGGCCCCATATCTATTGTAATGGATTTGGTATGAGACTCCTTGTTGGTCGCTATTTTTTCTCCTTAGGTTTAATTCGGCTAGTTATGAGATTAGAGATGGCGTCTATCTGGTTTAAGTGAATCATCTGTAAGTAGGAACGAGTCAAGTATATATGAAGATGTCTTTAGTGTAACTGAACACAAGATAGGAGGGGGTGTTTATCTGGTTCAAATGAGGTCCCTATATATAAGAACAACCAGGTAGCTATCCAAAAATTAGTTATGCTTTAATGAATACGAGGTGGAAGTTGGTGGTTCCTTATGTATCTTAGAATGTTGAATCATGCCTTGTGCACCACTCCAAGGTGATACTTATTATGATGTGGTGCATGAAGTCGAATCATGTGTTGCACCAGGGACGGTTCTATGGCCCGGCGACCCTGGGCACTTGCCCGGGCCCCGGCCCAATTTTTTTGCAATTTCTTATGTAAATTCTTATGAATTTCTCATATAAATTCCTATAAATTGGGCAATTTCTTTAGATTTTTTTATTATTTGCTTGCAATTTCTTATGTAAATACCTATAAATGTGTTGCTAATTTTTTTTGCCCGGGATTTACAATAATCCTGGCTCCGCCACTATGTTGCACCACGTGGCATGACGAGGTGACCATCTCGATGGACCTTACCTTGACCCGTTTATTGATTCGTCGATAATCAATAACGCTCAATATCCTTAATTCATATGGATTCATACGCGTTAGTTGTTTTGAACCATAACCTATTATTACTGAGCTACAACTTTTCTGAGGAAATTGGATGTCTTCACTCTTCACCATCATGATGGTTTTTGCATTTTACAAATTGAGAGTCGGCATGCCGCATGCCCCCACACCCGAGCTCAGCCACAAAAACTTTACTATAAACTCTGACAACGACAAACTAAGATTGTACAATTGGTTTCCATTTTCGTACACTGATGTTACTCGAAACCACTAAACTCTTTAACCTTTTGTTTTGGAGGGAAAAATAATGCATCCCACTTGTGCGGGAAAAGATTGATTACTATTCCTTCCGTAACTTATTGGCATATCAATACCACTACCATATATGCATCTTTAATTTCTGGTTGACTAGACAGCGACCAAGGCCTCATTATTTGGAGAAAGACCAACACCTAATTTCATATTTGTATGTAAGTTAATTAATTTCATGTCTATTCCAATTTCATATTTGTGCTTTTTCTTACAAGTGGTGTTTTTTTTATTTTTATGACAATATTCAAAGTGTTGTCTAATATTAGATTTTTTATATCGTTACATGATTTTTCTCTGTTTTCTTAATTAATACATTATTTTACTTACTTTGATCTTTTGCTTAGAGTTGACAAGGCACAAAGTTACTCTAAATACTTGATGACAAATTTTGATAAGGGCACTAAGATGGATAGACTTTCTTTTTGGAGGTTGAGGTTTATATTTAATTAATCAAGTGGATTGACCATAATCTTTTGTTGGAGCTTAATATATTAATAATGTAAGTCCACTAAAGGTCAATGGTTCACTATGGTGAGGGATTAGGATTTGTTGCTGTAAATATTACACGTAGTTGTATGTTGTAGCACATCTTAACCGTAGATATAAGATTCGTCGGTCCAGATTTAATCACATTTTTACACAGCAAAATAATCTCAGCCATCAATTTAAAATTGAATGGCCTGAATCAGTTACAGTACCCTGCTGTAACCGTAGGGAATCTGATTCCCTATCGTGAGCACTCCATTAAAAAAAGTAGAAAGTAACATTATTCTTATAAATGTGTTTAGTCGTTTTTGAGATATCGAAGAACTTTTGAAAAAAAATATACTTAGTTTTAAAATTAAAAATTAAAAAATTAAATAGCGAAAAGTGGATAGTTATTGATAGTTGTGTACTCTCACATGAAATTGGGAAATTACATGTAATTTTTTTATCAAATAATCTATTGATTTAAAATTTACTTCTTAAAATAATTTTTTTATATCCGACCATTTATATCTCAATATTCCTGTGGATCGAGTTATGTTCGTGGGAATATCATATGTAAATTATATATCTGGAAAATCATATGTAAATTTGATTTATGAAAATAAATAATATTTAAGAATAATTTTTTTTATAAATTTATATCCAAATATTAAAATGTTATATGTTCAACCCACTTTGTCTAAAATATTTGTGGTTATTGTATATGAAGAAAAAATATATATAGCACGTACACTCATATTTGGCGGCAGGTCGGTATTGCATTCATCGTCAAATTTTAGTGCCTCAAGAAAAACATTTTGAAGAGATCTATGTAATACTCCCTTCGTCTTTTTTTTTCCGAGTAGTTTAAAAAAAAAATTGTCCCTAAATATAATACAAATTTTTAGATGTGTTAGCTACCCTTTTTTTTCAAATACATTTCTTATTAATACTACTAATTTGTTCTTGTATAAAAAAAAGTTATCATCAAATATATATTTAATTAAGGATAATTTAGTAATAATCACACACATTTGAGACAATTTTTCTTAACACCCTTAATTTTTTTTAGACTCTACTCTTTAAACTAATAGTTTTAATGGGTTTTATTTATATACACTAGCGAAAAGACGGACACTCACGTGCCCGTCTTTCCGCTCTTTTTATTGCGCTAACGTTTGAAAATTATGAACAGTGTTTTTTTATGAAATTTTGATTTTGATTAAAACTAAAAAAATATAAATGTTTGTTGCTTTCAAGTTATAAAATAATCAAATTAATCATGATTATTTATTTTAACGACACCGACAATAATACAATATAACAAAAAAAAATACAATCTAAATTCTTTTTTTAATGACATCGAGAACAATTTTATTATAGAAAAAGTTGTTTAAATGATGAAAAAGTAAATATAAATATATTCATCTAGTTTGTTACATTTTTTAAATGATAAAGGAAAAAAACAAACAAAAAATATATTTTTATATATTTATTACATGTGTTATTTGTATTGAAAATTAAGTGTATTATTTAAAAGAAAAAATTCAACCCAAAAATGCTGAAAATGGGTAGTTTTCATTATATATAGGATAGATAATCATTTAACGGTTACACATACATTCAATAGTGTGTTGTCATATCAATAGTTACACATACATTCAATAGTTTGCAGTCATATCAATTAAAAAGATGTAACAAGTCATATGTTGTTAGTTCGTTTAATGATGTTTTATATACCATTGCTACTCTATCGTGAATAAATTAAACTCAGTTTAATTTCTTAAATTAATCGTTTATCTTTCAAAACAGTGAAAGTATTATAAAATAAACTCTAGTTAATTGACTCTGGGGACACTTAGACAGTAGATCATTGGTTAAACCGCTTTGAATAATACCTCTTCCGCTTTATTATGATCAATGTCATTTTTTTACCTATCAGTGTCATATTTTAAGTCATATACACTTCTAAAGAAAATGATTAGCAATATTAAGGTCTATCATACAATTATGTGTGTAGTTTAAAATACACATTACTAGTATTAATTAATGTGGTTTGAAGGTAGTGGTGAAATAGTTAAATGAATTACTACTATTTAACTAAATGATGGTATCGTTAGAAAAGGTTGATAAATTGTTGCTATTTTACTATGAGACTTATAATGCAGGATGGTAGTATATGATAAAGAAATTAAATTATGAAAATTAGTTTAAACTTTTATATTTACAAAAGCAGCTATATGTACTAAATCTTTACTTTTGAGAAATTTCGTGGGTGTGTTTTGTGAGGTAAAAATGAAGCTGCATATTAAATTTGTTTCCCAGAATTTGGTGAAAATCACCTAGAACATATATAGTGGTGAAAATAGCCAACCACAATTAGTTGTGAATGGTTTGCTACAATTTTCTAGTTGGATGAGCATTTTCCTTACAAAAATTATAATATATTAGTCAAAAAGTTATAAAATAATTCATGATATGCTTCAGACTCAAAAAGAAAAGGTCCTATAAAATCACAACATAAATTAGGCAGTATTCTTGTACCGTCCTGAACCAATGGATGGGTTTATGTACCTTAAAAACTAACTCTATCAATAAAATAAAAACAAATTATATATTTAGCGATGATTGAAACTTCCTGTCAAAAAAATTGATTGTAACCTCTCACTCCCCTCAATTATTTATGTATTTGGCAGGTAAAACTACAGTATTCTAGAGTCTAGTTAAAAGAGATTTGTTTCTTATTCACTTTGGGTATTTAATTAGGACAAGCTCTCTAAAGTATATATATGTTGTATGGGCATTAGGATGCAAATCATGTGGTCCTCTTCTACTTACTTTAATACCACATTTTTAATTGCTTTACCCGAAAGAATTAGCTACAAATTGAAAGATTCCTTAACAGATCCTTTAGACCAAAAATATACAAAGGAAACTAAACCACCAACTTTGGAGAACCACCAATAATTTACGTTGCAAGTATCGTGCAAGTATTTCCTTGGGCAAAAAGAAATGAAAGTATTTTCTCCTCTTTATATCTTTCTCTCATTTACTTTAATTTAAGTTTATCTTTCTTCTCATGATGTATTCTAAAGCTGGACTCTTTGTATATATATATTCCTTTCAGTATTGTGCATGCATTCTAAGAAAAGGTGGTCAAAGAATAAATAAATTAAGTAATCTAAAAAAAATCAATGAATTAGATAAAGAAATAGAAATTGCAAGTAGCAAAAATTGATAAAAGAAATTAAAGCAACTAATTGTCTGTTTTATTAAAGCAGTAAAGGACGGCTAGAGAGAGATTTGTATTTAGATTGTATTTGGCTTCACGTAGCATGCAAATGTATGTGGACAATTTTAATTTGAGATAGTAGTTGGATGTGTGCTATCTCAAAAGTGGGCCATCTTTCACATGAAGATGCTGGTCAAATTGACTTTCATGGATCGTTTTTGTTATTTATCTTTGGATTAAGTTTTTATGCTTTGGATTATAACATTTTCTCTTTGAATTGATCACGTAATATTCATTTGGAGTTGGTGTGTTATCAAAGTAAATGGAGAACTAATTACGAGCATTCATGAATAAAACCTTTTCTACTTAAGACATGGAGACTTGAATTTGACCGATAATAACCAAATTATTTTTGTAGGATAACAATTCTATCCGATTATTCAGAAAAGTATCGTAATTAACTAGTCAAGGGTAATGACCTTCAGCACCATACGTTCCAAGATATTAACCAAAAGAAGTTTTGTTGCACCAAGTGAATTACAGCATAAAAATAGAAAAGTGAGCCTTTTTAAGAGTATATACTGATCTATATTTTGTTAGAAAACTTTAGATGAGGATATCTTGCAATTGTAAAAGATAATTTAATTTGATCCTCTATGTTTTTGAGGGATCAAATATTTTCCCGTCTAATCCAGAAATGTTAATGGGTACTTATTTAGTTTAAGACTAATTAATACATCTCTAACTAATAAAGAGAAAATTACATAAGAAGTATATACAACTCATAAACAACCAAACTTTTGGAGTGAATAATTAATTTTATTATTTCAAAGTAACGACTTCCTAAACACTTTCCATATGCGCCTCACCATCACCCACTTTAATTTAAACTATCATGAATTGATTTTCTTTTCTCTCTTCGCAAACCATCTATGTGATTGTCATTAAGTACTTATTAGTCCAGATACATGAACCAAATCAGGCATGTTAACTTTAAGTGCATGGAGACATGCTAGCTATTTTGACTAGAAAATTGCCTTGCTTGGAAAGTATATATAACGATATAGCACGGTTTTATATTCTTATTCTTATAATATATTATATACATTTTAGTTGCATATCTTTAGTTAGGGTGGCATTCATCCACTGCATCATAAAACTGTATGATATGTTTTTCATTCAAGGAATATTTCATTTAAATGACCGATTGTCACTACCACAGTTCACCCAAAAAAATATGTCACTGCCATTCCAAAATTAGGATACATTACTCTATTTATTCACCAGCGCCGCTTTACAACTCTCAAAGAGTGTCAATATCATCGTAACAATATTATCTTACGATCACTTAGTTCAAACTCATATTATAACTGTCCAGCAAAAGGCTACGAAAGGCTGTAATCAAACGGAAAATTGCACCTCTATAAAGGGGACTTTACACAGTCCCCAAAGGCGGTTTATTTAACCCTTAACCGCATTTTTACTCATAAACTAAATTGAGTGTCGAAGTGTCTGTAGGTACACCATCCCCTGTCGTTCAAAGTAACCAGCTCACCGCATTGGACGATGTTATGTTGGTCAGGTAAAATTAATGGCACCGTTTGTGGCAACCAGTTATTCCTTTCTTTTTTCTACCAAAATAACGAAACTACTCAAAAAAACCAAAATACATTCACATTTCAGAATGGCTGACATTGCAACCAACCAACACGTAAGTGAAATTCGTCACGTCAACCACAATGAAGAGTCTTTGACTCCATCTCCAGTCGAAACCCCTAGGTTGGAGGTCAACCCTCAACCAATGCAGCTGATGATCCGTCCATGTGAGGCCCTAACTATAGGTTCACCTCTTCCAACAGTCTGAATGAGCACAATCTTCTCTACGATGTGTTGCTCAACAACATTATTCGAGCCCTTCATCACCAAAATAAGGTGATCGATGGGAAAAACAAGAGCATCAAGGACATGGAAGAATCTTCAGCTTAAGAAGCACAAGGAAGATCTCTTATCCCTAGGCAAATAGTACGGTCTCCTACTCCCTAACATCACAGACTGGGATGGAGCCCAACTCCATAAAACCATCGAGATAACGACACAAATGAAGGCGTACTTCCAGACGTTCATGGTCGTCATCGTCCTCTTATGATAATTGGCCAGTTCATGGAACGTTCATTAGAAAGATCAAGGAAAATTGAATCCCCGTCGGATTAGAGAAGCCCCCTCAGACGAAAACATACGACGGAACCTCTGATCCAGACAAGCATATCAAAAACATCAAAGCTGTGCTCGACTATCGCAATATTTATGGTAAAATATCCCCTGAAGTAACTTCATCAATTCTTGGGGGGGACTCTGCCATGAAGTCAATGCACGTTTCACAACTTCGAGGACACAACCTAAATGGTTGCTAGCCACGAGGCCGTAGTACAAGGGAAAAATGAATCTCTCTAATATTACATCGAGAGAGATATAACAAAGAAGTTGTATAAGTCTGAGTAGTTGATGAAAAAATGAGGATCTATTTGATTGAAAAAGGTCCACGACCAGGAATCGATTTCAAGAATTTGGGGTGGATGAGCCCTGTTCTCTGGATGATTTCATGAAGGTTGCAATAACTACATCAGGTATGATGAGAAGATATACGATGACAACTTGAAAAATCGGAGGAAGCAAGATTTTCAAGTTTAATCCTCCTAGAGGCCACTTTTGAAAAAGAAAGAGGAAGGAAATCCCTAAAAAGAAGGTTGGTGAACCATTGGCCGCTTTGCTGAATACACACCTCTTGCGGTGTCGAGGAATAAAATCCTCGTTGAATGCACCTCTGCATATTTCAAGAAGGCTGGAATCAAATTCCCAAAAGCTGCTACAGCAAAAGCAAGAGCAGACAAAAGCAATTACTATCAATTCCAAAAGTGTCATGGTCACACAGCTGAGGATTGTATCTATATCAAGGATACCATCAAAATCCTCATACAACGAGGAAATTTGAGGCAATACAAAAAAAATGTCTCACTTGAAAGAAAAAAGGTAGAATCCCCTTGTCTGAAGAAAACGAATGAAGATTGTCATCGAAGGGGTGACAGTAAAAAATTTCTTGAGGTGGCTATAGCAGTTGATCGTCTCGAAAACTTCCCCTATTTTCCAAAAAATATCGAGTTAACTCCTTACTCATGCACTTGCGAGCAAACTCATTTTACCCATGTAATTATAGGAGGGGGAATAAGTCATACTACGATACACATGATCAAGAGAAGGTTCGAGGAATTGTTAAACACTGATCAACTCGTCGTGACTTCGGTCAGAGATTATGGACTCCATTTGCATTCTATGACAATAAATTGCATGGTGGAGTGTCAAATGCTGCAATACCACAAGTCATTCAGGCATACATGGAAAACTTTGATGTCCGCAGAGTCCTAGTCGAAACAGGGACTTCCTATAACAACATGTACACTAGCAATTTTGAAACTATCCAGCTGACAGAGACAAATCTGATTCCCTATGTTGGATATGAGCTATATGGATTTAACATCTCCTTTACCAAATCCTAAGGTTATCTTATATTTCAAACTCCTAATCATATTCGGAGAAGGAGAAGCAAGAAAACCTGTGAAGGTATAATTTCTGGCCTTGGACTGCAAGTCCCTCTATAATTATTTTAGGGATATTCGTGTGCTTTTAAACATAATTATTAACATTTATCTCTTTATTTCTCTTTTTTCTGTTATATCAAATAATGCATTAAATCTTATTCATTATCCACCTTTTTTTTTACTCACTTTCGCTTATATCTTTCTCTCTTCTCACTTTCTCTTCACATCTAACTCTTAGGCAACCATCAAACGTCTTTTCATTATTCCAGCTTAGCTTAAAGTGAATAAAAAAACATTCCTACAAAGAAAGAAGAAAATTTCTTTTCCCACAGCTACACTTAACTACCGTTGGCTTGACTGCACTTAATTGCAGTTCCAGGCAGAGAATCAATTGTGATTTTACGTGTTTCGGTCGAAAAATCAAATAAATAGAGCTTATTCGGATTGCTACGGAACTTTACAGATTCTCTATATGTATTTTTATAGAGGTGTTTGCAAAAAACCAGCTTAAAATTCGATTTCTAGATCGATGTTTTGATGTTTTGGTTTCTTGATTTTAGGCGCGTTAAAAATTCATATTTAATCCTTTGGTTGTCCGAAAATTCTATTTTTTGTGGGAAATGTTTTTTTATGTCCTTAACATGTGTACAAAAAATAATGAAAAAAATTCAATCTCTATGTAACTTTTTTGCACGCGTACTTTGGAAAAAAAATTATCATTTTACGTGTTTCGGTAAAAAAAATCAATGTAAATTGAGGCTCAGTCGAAATACTATAAAAATTTGCAGATCCTCTGTATGTATTTTTATAGAGGTGTCTGCACAAAAACAGCTCAAAATTCAATTTCTAAGTCGATGTTTTGATGTTTTGGTGTCTTGAGTTTTAGGCGCGTTAATATTTCATATTTAATCTGTCACTTGTTGAAAAATTCAATTTTTTTGTGGGAGACGTTGTGTTTTTTGTCCTAAACATGTGTGCAAAAAATTATGAAAAAATTCAACCTCTAAGTCACTTTTTCGGACACACACTTGAAAAAAATTTGCGTATTTGTGCGGTTCGGTCAAAAAATCAAAATGAATTGAGACTTAGTCCGAATTCTAAGAAACTTTACAGACACCTCTATAAAAATACATATGAAAGATTTGCAAAGTTTTGTAACATTCTGAATAAGTCTCGTTTTTTTATTTTTTTTCGACTGAAACGCGCAGAATCCAAATTGATGTTTTGCTAGAAACCTCACTTAAGTGCAGCTAAACCAGTTGTAGTTAACTGCAGCTGGAACCAGTGGTAGTTAACCACGGCTGGAAAGAAAGAACCATGTGTTTTTAGGAAAAAAAACACATGTGAGAAAAGCAATTTTCAAGAAAGAACGACAGAGACCAACAAACAAAGAAAGGCCCAATTGGAGAGCAAAAGCCCAATAGTGCTTAATAATTTGTGAGTACACCCCACAATCCTCAAATTAAATATATTTCACATGGCTTTCAAGCTCATAAGATCTAAGATCTCTATTTATAAAAAAAAAAAACTTATTCTCAGAAATGCCTTCTAATTAACTAGTCAATTCTCTATCTATTCCATCTTAGTTGCCAATTTTTTGATAAATATTTGTCTTCATTTATATGTAATTTTTAAATTTTAAGATTACATTGATTGCTTTTTTATAACGTATATCATTACTTTATCGATCATTTTAAACTTACATTGACGAAGATATGTAGTAAAAGAATGAGGTGAAAAAAATATAATGATACTTTTTTCCTCCATTTTATGCATTTCTCACGTGTCCTATTTTTTTCTTAAGAAAACAATTTTTCCCTTATTTTTGTGTGGAAAAATAAGTTTTTCACCAACTCGGATTATAAAATCAAAACAAATAAGTAGTTTAGATTTTATAATCTGAACACCACAAATAGTAAGACACGTTTCTTATTTTTTCAGATTACAAAATTCGAACTACCCCTGTAACTTTTGTTGTTTAAAGAATTTAAAGAAAAATCAGTTTGTATATATAATTTGATCTGTATCAACTGAGACATAAATAGATAATAGATAATTTAATTTAAGTCTGTCTGAGAAAAAACCAACAGTCAAGAATGTAGCATAAGTGTACCATCTTCCGAGTTGTGTGCTATTGACTTTGATACATTTGTTCCATTGACCCACCCACTTCCAACTCCGGTCCTCTAAAGACTGCCGAAGCCCACAAATGTGGCTACATGTGATTCACATTATAAATTTAACACCCACATGTACATGTTTTTTTTCTACGCACACCCCCTACAAGTAAGTAACTTACACACTTGATGAAATTGTTTTTAATATAACAAGCTTATATTAGCATAGGTTATGATGAGTGAATCTCCAAAGTTAAATACACCGAAATCAGTATATAAAGGGGCGGCGGCTGAGGACTAAGCAGCCCAAACGAGGGTATTAATCTCAAAATTTAGTGTTTTTTTATGCGCACTTTAAATTTTGAGTTCGAAAATGTAGAAAGCAAATTTTGAATCCTATAACAACCAAACTAAAGACTTCAACACGTGATCAGAGGTTAGTAATAGTGCGAAATTTACGGTCTTTAATCTTATTCAACTACGAATAAAAATATGTGCATGTGTTTGCTCGATTGATTATAGGTGGTCTTCGAAATGATCGATCAAATCACATGCTTACAAGACCTTGGAGAGACCGAGAGGTTTCCGAAAACAATACCAGTAAAGCATGTCCTTCTTAAGCAATTCGGTAAACACTTGGTACCTTCTTATGCAATTCGGTAAACACTTGGTATACATTCTTAAAACAACCTTGAAATAGCAGAACATAAACATGGCAACATAAAAAAGAAACCTTAAAATTACAAACTTTACACCAACTTCAATTTTTGGATACTTAAATAGGTCTCACAGTACACGTCACTCATTTATAATTTTTTAATAGTAGTACCTAATAAACATTCAATTCCTCCAACTCAACACTTCAGACAAATGTCTTAAGCGGAACTTATTAATCATATATCAATAACTTTATATTATTACATTTCAACATTATAATAAAATGTTAGTCTCACTTAAGATTTGAGGTCTTCGTTGAGACCTTGTTCGTATTAGATACTCAAAATAATTTTTCCCCTCATATATATCAAATCAAATCTTATAATGGAGAGAACTCATAGCTTTATTTTAGCCTGTTTTAAGACTGAATATGATATGATGGTTTTCATGTGGGCTGCAAAAGGCTAAATCCGATGGAGAAAATGCATCATCGAGTAAGATTAAATGTGTATGTTATTAATTTGAATATAAAAAATAGAGAAAACAAATAAAACACAAGAAAAGTTTAGTACGTTAAAAAAAAAAGATGAGGCAGATAGGTAATGGGGAGGAACTAGAAAGTTAAAAAAAGAAAAATGTTAACTCTGTGATCTACAGGGAAAGGAGAGTTTAATAATCAGGGTTTTGATCGAAAAGTAAGAAAAGTTTTGTCAATAATTGTTTCAAAAAAAAAATACAAATTTTAAAATAGAGAGATTAAATTAAATCCTTATTTATAGTCTTTTAAATAGGCTTTTATAGGACACAATTAAGTCTCTCACTCAACCATAAAATAAATCGATTATATTTATTAAAAATTAAAATGAGAACAACTTACACAGAATCCTCTATGTTTTTTCCATCTAAATCCCCTACAACTCACCAAATTTTTGGAGAAGATGCTTGCCATAAATCAAAAACTTGTGACAAATAAAAAATTCCTCCGTATGGATCCTTGTATTTGAATGTTTGGGATGCAGAAAATGGTAGTATGGTACTCCCTTCGTTTCTAAATATAAGTAAATTTTACTTTTTAGATTCACTCAATTAATGATATATATGGATGGAGTAGTAGTTAGCACCAGTGACATTGGCCACACCACCATATTTAGACAGAGTGATAATAATTGTCGCTATTTTGGTTTCTTTTACTTGGATTTAATTGCAAGGGAAAAAGTAGAAGTTTAAATTGGATCTAGTGTCCTAATTAAATTACCATTATCGAAACAGTGAAGAGTATATACAACACTAAACAAACAAAATAAAAAACGGCGAAAAGAAAAATCAGAAAAGAGAATCAGTGCATATCTCATATCGATTGATTGCAACTACCATTTTAGTATAAATTTTGTAGAGCTTTGTTTGTTATGATTATTAAAGAAAATAATCATTTTTAAGAGTTTTACATTTGTTTATTACAGTTTTTTTTTTAAATAAAATTTAAAATAATTTAAAAATAGCTTCAAATGAGAAATGTTAAGAACAATTTCTGAAAAAATAGATTTTTTTATAGGAGAGAGAAAATATGGTTTAAAAGATTGAACTAATTTTGTGACAAATTTTTTTTTATACAGTTGTATTCAAACAAACTAAGTTATTCGTTTTAAAAAAATGATTTTAATTACAGTAAACAAACGCAAAATAGATTCTTATTTTTCATAAAATTTCTAAAATAAAATCTCTAAATTATTTTATGTCAAACTCACTTTTATTTTAGGGTTAATAGTGTTTTACTCCTATGTAATATTGGTCATTTCCTGTTTTCCCACCTGTAAAATTTTTGTTTTGATTTACCCCTTGTAAAAAAAAATTGTTTTAGAATACCCCATAATAGATCATTCAAAAACGAAAATTTTTGCAAAAAAAGAAGAAAAAAAAATTGGTTTTTGAATGACTTATTAGGGTGTATTCCAAAACAAATTTTTTACAGGGGGTAAATGAAAAATAATTACAGGGGGGAAAACCGGAAATGACCTATATTACAAGGGGGGTAAAGCACCACTAACCCTTTATTTTAATCCATAACAATCAAGCCCTTATTTTAAATTAGAATATTATGCATATTTTCTTATGCGTTGGAGAGAATGCAAATGGAGAAGACACAAGGATAGAATTGTGCGTGAAAATGAGTTGATGCTCTCATTTTTATTTTCAACAGATCTAAACCATTAACTAAATTTAATAACAATTTTCTTTTTGAACAAACCAAAATAAAATATGATATATCAAATAAAGTGGTTCATCTCGCACAAGGTGTGCGAAAGAGAACCACCCAAAAGTATTACAAAGTTAGGTTACTGATACCACAACACAAAAAACGGCACGAAAAGAGAAGAAACAAAACAAGTTACAACATAACACCCATACAAGATAAAGTGTGCCGCCTCCGGTCAGTGTAATTGTAGGCGAAAGTATTCAGACTAGCCTTTAACCATTGATAAGACACATGTTTTACGTTATCTGTTATTTGATGAAGATCTAAAGCCTTCTGACTGAAAACTCGATTGTTCTTTTCCTTCCAAAGTACCCAGACACACGCAAACCATAACAATGTCATGAAGGAATGAGTAAATCGCGATAACCCAGTAATGTGACTGAACTAATGAAAGTGGTCGTGGACCCTGGCTGTAGCAACAAAAGATATACCTAACCACTAGAAGACAAGTACCCACACACGACCAAATGTCGCACAACTCTAAAATAAGTAACCTACAGTCTCCTTAGCATCGCAACCTCTGATACACTTGTTGTCGTCATGTTGAAGCACGCAACGCCGCACAAGATTATCTTTTGTCGGTAGTCTGTTGCGAAGAAGTCTCCAAGCGAACAGTGACACCTTCAGCGGAACATACTTGTGTCAAACATCATCGAACATACCCTTGCAAGAGGTTCATCAACAGTTGTGAGAAAATGATAGGTCCCCTTAACGGAATAACCGTTAACGGGGCCTAGAAGCCATATCCACCTGTCAGTAATAACATCCTGCAAAACAATATTATCCAGCAAAACAGAGAACTCCCTAACACATTCCCCCTCCCAAGCTAACAGGTGCCTCTTCCACATCCAGGCACTGCCCCCGTCATGCCACCCACCCCTCACCATCTCCTCCACTGTCGCCCATTTATTTGACGCCAAAGCGAAAAGGCGAGGAAATCTAACCCGTAAGGGAACACCTCCTACCCAATTGTTCGTTCAAAAGTAAGTGGTACCTCCTTCACCAACCACCCGACGAACGTTATCATCAAACCAACTTCCGACTCCCAACCCCACACCTTCACGGATACCCACCACCATCCGCTACCAAATGGAGCTCTCCGACCCCTCCCCCCTCCCTCAAATGGCCCCCCTTCCTCCCTGTACCTTGATGAGTCAATAAATTAGTGTTTTTAATATGTTATTTGAGTCTATTTTATTTAGATTTGATTTAGTTTCATTTAAATATTATTTCCTTTTAGAATTATTTTACTTCAATTGCAAATTATTATATTTCATGAACAAATATCTAAAGATTTAGTCTTGGAGCAAAAGAAAGAGGATTAGGAGTTGATTCGGGATGAAAATACGAAATATGGGACAAAAATATGTCACTCCCCAAGTCAGAGACTTGGCACGGCCCGTGCCACCAGCAGCACGGCCGTGCCAACCTCCAGAGCCCACTTTTGCTGCTTCTGCTTCATGGACAAGCTACCTATTAGTTTAGTTCTGACCTAAAAGCCCGTGGTTTCTTGTGGAACATTCTAGTGTTATATTTCTTAGGGCTTAAGTCATTGTAAACTATAAATAGAGTAGCTAACTATCACAACAATTCATCTTTTGTTATTGGAATTCAATACTGACAATTGTCTTTCTTAATAAAAGTTCTTCTTTTACTTTCTTGTTATTTATTTTATGTTCTTATTCTCCTCTCCTATGGCTGCGATGATCATGAGTGAGTAGACCTTTTTTCTCTTGGGATTGTTGGATAAGTCTAATGACGTAATCCTAATCAAACCAAGCCATAAACCCTAATTTTATATAAATCTACTTTCTAATCTAATTCACCGTTTTTATAATGAATTAACAAATGTCAAACTCATAATGCGATATCGGAGGGTTAGTATTTGTTAATTCATCAGCTCAAATATCAATTCATAATGCGAAAGCGGAGCTTTGATATTGGAACAAGTGAATTTAGACAAGGGTTGCGAAACATGAGAATAGTCTAGCAAACCCTGAGACATATAAAGTTTCCTTCTTCAAGGATTCCAATAGAAATCAACCATGAGAATAGGCGTGGTTGCTAGAGGAACACACTCACTGCACCTCGAAAGAGGCTTTGATACGCTAAAGAAAAACTTGTCTTTAGAAAGTTGGTCGAATATAAAGTTATGGTTTAGGGTTTGTTTGTGAAGGATTCGTCACTACGACGAACCAATAATCCCAATACGCTTTTTATTATTATTGTTTTTAACCCTTAAAAACCAAATCTCTACAATCAAACTTTCTTCTAATCATCTCTTAAAAGTTAATTAAATTGAACAACTCCCTGTTGGAACGATACTTTATTTTTACTACTTCGGTGAAACCGTACACTTGCGGTTTTGCTCATCATACCTTACCTTTAATACTTGATACCAAAGGTTCTCCCTATCTTAAAGCATCCTCCAACACCATTTACATAAAAGCGAAATATTAAATTCACGCAGCTTTCTATCCCCAGCCCTCCATCCTCCTTAGGTAAACAAATCGAGTCCCAATCGATCCAAGCAATTTTTCTAAAATCCTCACCTTCATATCCTCCTTTAATGACAATTTTTTAACGAGGGATTTAATTAAGCCATCACCCCAGAATTCACCTAATGATGTATATTGGTTCAAAAATAAAAATTTAGCTAGTAACCAACTAAAGCAACATTTGAGTTTTCCTCACCCTTCATAAATTAGGATTTGAATCCTTTAAAGTGAGAAAATGTAAAGTGAGATAATCAATATTATTATTTTATTTCTAAAAAAAATATTATTATTTTAATAAACACGCCATTTGATATGATGTACTTATGGTACTTATATTTAATTTGTTAATTAATGTTGATATTATTCACTTTACACTCTAAAATAAGTTGTTCAATTTAAAGGACCATTACCTCACAAATTCAAACGCTCGAGTAACAAACCTAAACCATTTTTAAGGAAGACAAAAAAATGTTTAAAAAACAATTAAAGTGGGTCTAAAAATATTTAAATACTATCCAGAAGTCATAGAATGTCGAAATTGTTAGGCCGGATGCCATGACTAGGGTTCGAACCCGGTACCTTCACTTGTGAGTTTATATTGGCTTTGTCATTTCGTCTAAAAAAAAAAATTAAATACTAACATTAATTCTCCTACTATGATTTTTTTTTTCTTCACATTCAATGAAAATATTTATTATTTAACAATTTGATTTGAGGTAGCTAGAGTTTAACACCTTTTAAAATAACTAACTACTTTGTCTAAAAAAAACTTTTATTAGACATCAATAATAACCATTCATCTGCATGACTTTATATGTGATTAAGATGAAAGCCAAACATTCTTAATAATCCAACGGTTTATAAATTTATTTTCTTTTTGGTTAACAAAACTCACTTTAAAATTAAATAAAAAAAAAAAAACCGTTCACCCGAACCCTAAGGTGCCAGGTCTCTCTATATATATAAACAGGTCTTTGCTTCGCTTTACCTCCCACAAACCAAACGAAGCCAACCCTTAACTTTCCTTCATCTCTCGTTTCTTAGTAATCGCCTTGTGGCCATAATAATCCCCAATTTCATTCATTGTTGTGAATGGTAGAAACCCTAAGCGATTCCGATTTCATGCGCTTCTCCCTTTTCAAAACAAGGGCGAGCGCTGTTCTCATTCCGGTTTCCTCTGCAATCGCTTTCGCTTTCGCTTCCTGCAAACAAGGTTGGTACTACCGCTGCCTCGGCGTCGACCCCTGAATCATCCATTCCATTCAATTCAATTTCCCCATCCACAATTTTGTTTTCTTTCTTTTTCAATTCGGTGAATTTTTTATTCCTTGCGTATTGTTCAAATTTTTGGTTGATTGAAAAACAATTCGAAAAGATGTTGTTGAGCAAGCAAAAGAAGAACCAGAACGCCAAGAATGCGAGAAAGTTGTTGATCAACATTAATGTTTTGGGCAGCGCTGGACCGATTCGATTTGTGGTTAGCGAGGGAGACCTTGTTGCCACAGTTATTGATACTGCTCTCAAATCCTATGCTCGTGAGGGAAGGCTTCCTATCTTAGGAAAGGATGTTACAAGTTTTGCTCTTTATTGTCAACACGTTGGATCTGATGGTAAATTCTAATTTTCATAACTTTTGTTGCAATTTTCATTGTTGAATTGGGTAGGAAAAAAATTGGTTTTTTATTTGATTTTGTTTGAAATTTATAACCAATAATGCTTTTGGTGTTGTTTGTTGTTGGTTTTGAAGCTTTATTTGTTATGTTACCATTGAATTCAAATGTGTTTTTAGTAATAGTATTGAAAATATGTTTATATTTAGGAGGAATTTTCATGTTTTGGGATTAGGGATTCTGTGTTTTAGACTTAGATCATGATGTTAAATTGGATTGGTAGATGTGAGAGCAGCTTTTATGCAAAGTTTCTGATTGGTGTCTTTTGTTTGGTGATTTTGCAGCTCTGAGTCCACTTGACACCATTGGATCACACGGAGGAGCTCGGAACTTCATGTTATGCAAAAAGCCAGATACAACCATCGGAATGGTCAATGGCGATGGAACGACCGCATTGGCTCGCCGCAGGAGTGGGAGCTTGAAGAATTGGTTCAACAAGTCTCTAAGTTCAGTTTACGTTCTCATTAGCTAGAGAACTTTCTTCTTAGAAAATAACTATTTGATATAAGTTACTGTGATGTGTTTTGTGGTAACAAATGCAATGCAACGTTTAAATTCGGTCACTTTATGTTCTCATTAGCTAGAGAACTTTTTCATAGGAGATTACTCTTTGTGAAAGTTTATGTTGTAGCTAGAGAACTTTTTCACAGGAGGTTACTTTTGTGAATTTAGTTTCAGCTTGATGAAATAAAATTTGAACTTTTGGTTTTTAGCTCTTTTGCTTGTTCTTGAAGCTGATAAGCTATATTGTATGTTGATCCCTCGTTTCAACATCTATAAGATTAATATTTTATTCTAAAATGATAACGTTTATTTTAAATTCTGTTTGTTTGAGTCGGTGATTGTTGTCAAAAATTCGATGGATATACTCGTTATGCTGTAATGAAACGTGCAAGTTCGATCTATTGGTGTGCTGTGCAACGCAGTATATTTATTTTATAGTCAACAAAAGTGTCACTGTGTATCAGCGGGAAAATTGTTTTAAATTAAGGATAAGTATTATGAACATGTCGAAATTCAAAGTTGTTGGAATATATCATTAGTCTAAAATATCAAGCATGAATTGAACGGTGATAGTTGGTTAGAACCTTGGGCACGCCAGTCAACAAATAGTTGAAACTATACCATGTTGCTTATCAAATTGTGAATATATTCTAATATTTTATGAATCAGCAGCTGTTTCTGAACCGAATATGAATTGAAAACGCACAGATTATATTCTTAATTTATTGTTAAAATCAAATTCAACTTTGCCACAGGCTGTATCTATTCCTAGCGGCTTTTCTTGGACTGATTCTGTTTGACCTATTAGGCTGAACAGAGAACCGAATGGTATAGGAACGGTCCAGAAGCTGCTGCATAAAACTATTAGATTCTTTTGCTTCTAATACATGATTCATGATATATAATATTAGGATTATCATGTCATATTATTATGTGCTGAAAGGTATTTCTGGAAAGAGTAATAGAACCCTTTTATTATAAGCACATAAAATTGATATCTCAAATTGGGTATTCTTAATTATATGTCTGACAGGTGTTTAGATGCTGCTATTGATTGGTGTAGGGAAGAGAAATTATTAGGCTCACAACTTAAATGGCAACCGATTCTAGTACTTATTTCCATAGTTATAGATCTCAAAGTATTTATTCTGAAATTTATTTAAAAGCAGATTTGGTAAAATTGAAATGCAAGTCAAGGAATCAGGTCCCAAATCAATGGCTCAAAGGAGTGACCGGTACGAAAAGAGTTGGCGCAAAAAATTGGTAAATGCAAGGCTCAAATGAGAGACTGGTTGGGAAATAGTTGGCGCAAGAAATTGGTAAATAAAAGGCTCATAGAGTAGGGATGGTTTCCAAATCAAGAATGATTTTTCCTTCCCAAAAAGAACTACATTGATTAGAGATTTTAGAAATGGGTATGTAGTACTAATTAGTAGGATTTGACAAGTGTCCAAAATGTGGATTTAGTCACACTTTAAGTTGAAGTTCATAGTGATCTATACTCTTTCGAGTGAGAAAATGATTTTATGGTGTTGATTCGATAATAAGGAGCATAATTCAACTTTAAAAATCACGTTAAAATGCGAGAGTTCTTCAAGTTTATAAAAATTATATAGGTCATATCTCTAAACAAATGTAATGATTCAGGTAGTTTATTTTATAACGTGCGTTGTTTTAAGTATGTTATATTACTTAGTTACTAAGTAATTTTTGTAGTTATATAAGGATTATATAGCCCATAAAAATCAATGAAATTATAATCAATATCTTCATGTTTTGTCTCTAATTTCTTCCTCTAAATTATGTCGTCTAACCCTATTCGAATTGAATCGTATTGCCCAACCCCTCTACCCAAATTGTGTTTTGAAATTTGCTATGCAAGATGGAGTGTCCCCCTCTCGTACCCTATTTGATAGTTCCCAAACAAGGAATGGGGTGGGGGAACGTGTCAGGTAGTATTAAGATGTGAGCATGTGCTTGATTCCATTCCATTTGAAGTATTACCATTTTCTTGTGGTTGCGGATGATGATACGCGAATCTTTGACGGTGACAATGGGAGGTTGTTGTTCTCTTTGGCACTATATGGTAAATTTTGCTCGAATTTTACTGGTTATAAATGCAGCATTATTTCTTGATTGAATAGTACAAGTGTATGGAATAAAAAAAATTGAGTATGAATTTGACTAAAAACATATTGAGCATAAGTAAATAAAATTAAAATGTCCATAACTCCTAACTCAAATGATAAAATGCAAATTGTTAGACGTCGTGATTGGGATACAAACTCTGGTCCTCCCATTTGTATGTGTGAATTTCAATAGTTATTTGTCATTTCGGATATTTTTAAAAAATTAATAATTATTACAAAATAAGATTAACTTATATACAATGGACAACGTAAAAAAAAATTATACGTAAAGATATTTACTAACAAGTATTTATTTTTAAAGAGGATATTTACTAACCATAATAAGTGACATCATGATTTGATTGCATGTGTAAAAAAAAACTGTTAGATTATCTATGTATACAGATTAAATTCTTTCTAATTTAAAATTAGGTTGAAGTCTATAAGTTGCTAGCTTTTTTATTACATGAGATAAAGTGGAAAAGAGAAAGAAACTGAAGATGAGGGTAGAAAACACCTATGACATATCCAACAAGAATTGAGTAAAGCTCGAACGGAGGAGCGTTCTCAAACAATATGACAATACCAAGATCTTTAAAACATGCATCTCATCAAATTTGAAGACTATGTATCATAGTCATTATCACAACATGACGAATGTTGGAGTAGCCGATACTAACATAGTCACCCCATATAAAATTTCAAGTATGATCCCTTGCTAACCCTTCGAATCCGGCAACACTTGAGTTAGTACGCACTCCAATCTCTTTAATTTGTTGATTTGAACTTGTCAAAACAATCACATAAGCACTTTTTAACAATAACATAAATAGATGGGAAAGGATAACTTTGCAAATGTTTCATAACTTTAAAAACTAACTAGGTAAGAAAATAAAAATAAACTAAATGGCTAATTTATTAAAAACATCTAACTTAAAATCCGGTCCGTCTAAATATGATTTACATTGGATAAATTTTCTGGCTCGTTCAACTCAAAAATTAACATTATTAAATAGCAATGATACCTTATCATTGAAAAATATAAGAAGGGAAAAATATCAAATTATAATAATATTTGTTATGATTAAAAAGCTAAAACAATAAATAATATGTAAATATTTCAAAAACAATAATAAATAAATAATATATTAATGTAATCTCTCATCTTAATAAAAAAAATATGTATTAAAATTTACATTTTTTTTCCTAAGGTTTGATTCAATTTTTTAAACCAAAATCTATAATCTAATCCGATATATGTGCAATTTTCGCAAAAGTATATAGATAATATTCAATTTATGTGGGTATTTATTCATTGTTTTTCTAGAGGTGCGTTTTTTTTTATACATTGGATTTGCTGTTTTGATTAAAATCAATTTGAATAGGGTAATGATACTTCCATTTTACTTAACATGAGGATAAAGAAAATAATCTCGTGAAAAATATTGATAGTTATTGGCCACCAAGCGAAAGCAACTGCGAAAAAGAAGTGTACGGCAGGCAAGTCCTTTGTACCTGAAATTATTTTATTTTTTTTAATGTCGTGATCTTTGTACTTTTGCACTATCTTTTGCAATCGAGGGTTGTTTTCTTTATTCGATAAAAGGCTCATATCAGATATCTATATTTATTTCCCAAAAAAATAATAATATCTTTTATTGGGCCATGCAAATGCAAGGAAATGTCTTATTCACTTGCAGGAGTGTAGGAAGTGGTCTACTTTCTCTAAAAAAAATTACCTTACACCCCTAATTTTTATGTATTTTTCATATGATATGCATCAATGAAAAAAATCAGTAATGTGTAAATTTGACCAACACATTTAGAAATAATAAGCAGTTTGATACACGGAAAGTTGATACAAACTAGAATGGTTGTTATCATTAGTAGATCATATTTAAAGACGAGACCAAGAAGAAGGAATACACAATTAATCATGGATTGTGGAAGGGGTGAAAAGTATAAGTCACGAGAAAGCTTAACTATAACTGCCACTAAAAAGTGTGGTTATCACTTATCAGTTTCAACTTTGAGCAAGACCGTTGAAGATGATCTTAGACGGTCGATTATAGTAATATGAGTATACAATCATGAGTTAGCTCAAGATTGGTTGGTCATTTATTCTTGGGACCTTTAAATGAAGAAGAGTTAAAACACGTTCACATCTTGACAAAGTATCACATTGCATCGACTAAGGGGAATCAAACTTTTATTTCAAATTTATAAGCAATGAGTTATGTACAAATCAACGTTGAGAGGAACTAGAATTGAAATGCAACACCTAATGAAGTTAACATAAGCAATGAAGTATGTATGTTTTGAAGCAAAAAAGGTGTAAAGACTATGATGCTGTCATAAACTTATTTTGAATGCATTAATTCATATATATTCCATCAACTTGTGAAACATGTTTTCTATTGTATTTGTATAGATACTTAACATCACGGAAAATACTATTTGTCACGAGAAAGCAATTCACGACCATATCTCGACCGTGTTAAAGTAAATGTAGCATAAATTCACTTTGTATTCCATCCACCCATGTATTGTAACGGTTGTTAATCTAACAGTGATAGGCTATTTGAGATAACTTTGGGACAAATTGCTTCGCTAGAAATAGCAAAGCTCTAACATCACATACTAATATAGACAACCATTGTTTGAAGTTGCTGGTGTTACCTAAACTAAAGTTGGCATATTTCATTACATATATTTATTTCATTACATATATTCGATCAATAACAACTCTCTTTGTTGTAGAAGGTTGAGGCAGTCTAATCCTAAAGTAGTTTAAACTGTAGTAAATATAAGCATCTTAAAAAAGATATTAAACAATTACCAGAAGTCTTAAAATTGAATTTTTTTAATTTGAATGCTCAAATGATATATTTTGTTTTTGAAACTTCTGATAATGTTCAAACCGGATGTTTTTTTATTTTGGTGTTGTTTGGAGAAATTATTATAATATTCCAAACATTAATGCAAAAGAGCATTATTTATTTTTTAACGCCGTAGGATAATTAAACATGATTTATTTCAAAGGGGACAAAAGTTTCTTACATAATAATTTTTTAGGGAACTAACTTAAAACATGAGAGAGACGCGAGGTAGAGAGCTGAGAAGCGGCGGCCATGGCTTCCGCCGTGGTCGTCTGCACCGGTCCTATTCACCAGTTGAGCGGTTTTCAAGGGGGGGACGTGGGCCAAGCAGGGAGCCA
>Ga0228710_1003717_pt1 | contig 24194 bp, 12 predicted proteins | sample MedpolnodulmetaG_FD_177995 | JGI IMG/M metagenome (GOLD analysis project Ga0228710, IMG submission 177995) | Root nodule microbial communities from Medicago polymorpha collected in Santa Monica, California, United States - pink nodules | ecosystem: Host-associated > Plants > Roots > Nodule...
TGTGGCATTGTATGGTGATGATAAAAATATAAGCTTGGTGTCGAAGAATTGCAGGGAAGAGGTTGTAATTGCAACGGTGGAAAGTGTTGTGAAAGGAGGGATTGAAGAGTCACTGAGAAATGGGTTTCGGTTGAATTGGATTGCTAGTGATTGCAATGATTGTAACAGCACTGGAGGGAGGTGTGGCTTTGATAATGATATATTCACTTTCCAGTGTTACTGCACTCATAGAGTTCATTCTGCAAAATGTGATACAGGTTTCTCTCTTGGAAAATGCACGGTTTATTATATAATAAAAAATGATTTTTGAAATGTTATGAAAGCGATACTATTTTTTTAAGCTGATCTAGTCAGGCTAACCACATTAGAACTTGTGTTTCAGGACTCGAGCAACACTAAAGCTCTCAAATAGAAATGATTTGGGCACAATCTCAAATTGGATATATTTCTATAATCTGAGGATAACTATTAAAACCAAACTGAAATAATGAATTATTTTTTTAAAAAAAACCTATGCAAGTCTTAAAGCATTTATCTTTTTATTTGCAGTCGCAAGGAAGTCCCAGACAGTGCATATAGTGACAATAGGTAAATGTTTTAGATTTGTGGAAATATAAAATGCTGAATTGTACTAAGGAAGTTTTGCGTCATTTCATGGAAAGTATATATTCTATCTGTGTTAATGATTAATTAATGGGAAATGTTAACTTGTGTACATAGGGTACAAGATAAAGATCTTAGAATAAAATTAAATAATATATATTACATTGAAAAGATAAATTTTTAAGATTTTAAGGTTTAAAATGCACAATTTTCAAGGTTAAGTTTCTACATTTAGTTTCTTATCTTGTGCCCTAAGGGCACAAGTTAACAAGACCCTTAATTAATTAATGAAATCCCTAATCCAATTTTATAGATTAAACTTGACTATTTACTCTTATCTATTTAAACTAGGGAAATGCTAACCGGTGCCCCTGGACACTGATTAAGGATATGAAAAAGGAAATTATATAATAGTTAATGCATTGAAACTGTGTAATTAATTTATAATAAAGTCAAAAACAGTTTCCTTTTATGCTAATAATTCTCTTTTATACTATGCTTAACCCGTGCCCGAGGGCACCGGTTAGCAGGACCGTTTAAACTATTATATAGATTAAGAAATCTCCAAAGCAAACATTTAGTCTACCTTTGTATTGAATAACCTTTAGTAATATGTTAATGTAAATTGCATTAACATATTACTAAAGACTATTCAATACAAAGGTTGACTACAAAATTAAAGCCTAGTTAATTTACATTAACATATTACTAAAGGCTATTCAATACAAAGGTTGACTAAGAATATTTCCTATTCTAATAATATGAATTTGATTTCAAAAAATTGGTCATTATATCTTGCTTACCTTTAACATTTTCATGTTCTATCAAACAAAAATGTCCAGTTGGCTCGGTGGCTGGAGTTGCATCTGCCTTGCTGATTGTCTTAGTTTGTTGCTTTAGGAAAAAGACCTTCCCTCCGGCATTTCTTTTGTTCAGGAAAGACAATCCAACACATCAAATTATTGAGAATTTTTTGAAGGAACATGGACCTCTTCCAGCTGCTAGGTACAATTATTCAGATGTCAAGAAAATGACAAACTCTTTCAAAAACAAATTAGGTCAGGGAGGATATGGAAGTGTATACAGAGGGAAGTTACATGACGAACGTATGGTTGCAGTCAAGGTTTTAAGTGAATCTAAAGGCAATGGTGAAGATTTCATCAACGAAGTTGCAAGTATCAGCAGAACTTCGCATGTCAACGTTGTTAGACTTTTGGGCTTTTGTTTGGATGGTTCTAAAAAGGCACTAATATATGAATTCATGCCTAATGGATCGCTTGAGAAGTTCATATATGAAGAGAAAAGTCCTTTGAAGGATGATCGTCAGTTGGATTGCAAAACATTGTATGATATTGCAGTTGGCGTTGCTCGTGGATTGGAGTACTTGCACAGAGGCTGCAACACTAGAATATTACATTTTGACATAAAACCTCATAATATATTACTTCATGAGGATTTCTGCCCAAAAATTTCAGATTTTGGACTTGCTAAAATATGTCCAAGAAAAGAAAGTATAGTATCCATATTTGGCGCAAGGGGAACGCCAGGATATATTGCTCCAGAGTTGTTCTCCAGAAACTTTGGCGGGGTGTCACATAAATCAGATGTTTATAGTTATGGAATGATGGTTTTAGAAATGGTTGGCCGAAGAAAGAACATTAAGGTTGAAGTTGATTGTTCTAGCGAGTTATATTTTCCACATTGGATTTACAAGCGTCTTGAATTGAATCAGGATCTTGGACTCAGGTGTATTAAAAATGAAATTGATGAAAAAATGGTAAGAAAGATGACAGTGGTGAGTTTATGGTGCATACAAACAGACCCTTCGCATCGACCGGCAATGCATAAAGTGGTAGAAATGCTGGAAGGGAGCCTTCAATTGCTGGAAATACCACCCAAACCATTTTTGTCTTCTCCTTCAATATCACCTAATGATCTATCATCTGAAATATTGTAATTTGTGTGGATATTGAAACTCAATGCAGAGTATGTAACTCTATGAAAGAATGTCATGATAATTCACATATAAATAAAATGTTATGTAACTAATAGAATTGTAATGTTGATTCATTTCTTTTGGTTTATGTTTTATGAGTTGCTCAATGTAGATTTTCTAGACAAGCGAGACAGTAAGGTATGGTTTAGTAATTCAAATGTTGATTCATCTCTTTATTGTTAGCATACCAAACGAAATATGTAAAAGAGACCATGGTTGCAGGTGCAGTGCAGAGAGAAATTCAAATGAGAATTGAAAACTACAAAAACTCATAGGCAAGCAAGACAGTAAGGTATGGTTTAGTATTCTACTGGTGGGTTAAAGTATCAGAGACAGATACTGTCGCTATGCAGCTGAAGGCTTTTTGTTTAGGTCCCATATATTTAGAGTAAACAACCATTTGATCCCTGGATGTGTGACTCACTATCATTATAGTCCCTAAATGTATTGGCTGCATACTCCATATATTTTAGCGAGAAACTGTAGGAGTGAAATTTTAAGAGGTTTTATTTGCACTAATTAATTTTTTTGGAACTGGTACTCTTTGGTGTGTAATTATTTGCAGGTTAGTAGTGAAGTATTGTCTGGTTTGCCATGTCCAGGGCAACTAAGCAGCTCATACATGAAATGTATGGTGTAGAGTGAATTAAGACTGCTAATTTACATTATAATGTTTTTTAGCTCATAAATGTACTAGTGGGTGATTCATGACGACTTGAGTTATGGGTACCAAGGAGTTTGTCCCCTTTCATTTAGTTATGGATACCTTGGCAATACCATCTTCCCTTTCTAATGGGTGCCAAAGAAGTTTCCAGGTTGTAACAAAAAATAAATTTGAAATTATTTTAATGTTGAAGGAGTCAATCCCTAAATGTGCTGTTTCGTCAATAGAGGAAATAAACCAATGGGTCATGCTTCATTGGTGGGATATAATTAAGACATGGACAGCAACACACCTTTCTTACTTTCAATTTTATCTCACATTTCTATGGACTAGAGATGTTAGTTAATCTAATCTACCTCTCTTTTTCAATAAAGGAAATAGAGCAGTGGGTTCCAGCTTCATAAGTGGGATAATTAAGATATGGCCAGCAATAAACCTTTGTAACTTTGCAGTATTGCTTATCTCACATATATGTGGACTATGGTTAATCTGCCTCTCTTTTTCATCAAGTCTTCCTCCATTTTCCAAGTCAACTGCGTATCAAATAAGTTCTATATTTAGATCACTTGATTCATACATGACACTGATACATATCTATTTGTGAAGAAAATTTATGTATATAAAGTAACAGTTCCCACTACTAGTACTTAACCTTCACTACATCAATGAAGAATCAGTTATTTTACTTCTTTTCATGTTAAGAATCCTTTACTTCATCCTTATAAAGTTGGGATGGCTCCATTAGATTTGTAAAAGAAAATCTTACTCTTTAGTCCTGTAAAATTTTTCATTACGATTTTTAGTCCTAGAAATGTAAAAGGAAAATGTTATAAATACTTGTGAAAAGATGGGCAGTCATGTCCCGTCTTTCTGCCCTTTTTATTGCGCTAACGTTTGAAAATTATGAACGGTGTTTTTTTTTATGAAATTTTGATTTTGATTAAAACTAAAAAAAAATATAAATTTTTGTTGCTTTTAAGTTTAAAAAAATCAAACTAATCATTCTTATCTATTTCAACGACACCGACAATAATACAATATAATCTAAATTCTTTTTTTAATTACACCAACGACAATTTTATTATAGAAAAAAGTGTTTAAGGGTATAATTGGAATGGTGAAAAAGTAAGTATAAATATACTCATCTAGTTTGTTACTCTTTTTAAATGATAAAGGAAAAAAAACAAAAAAATATATATTCATATTGTGTTTGTTACATTTGTTTTAATATTTAAATTTATTCTTATCTATTTGTTACATGTGTTATTTGTATTGAAAATTGAGGGTATTTTTGGAGGAAAAAAAATTCAGCTCAAAAGCGCTGAAAGGGGTAGTTTTCTTTATATATAGTATAGATTAAAAAGTGTAGATTTTTTATAGATACTAAAAACTACATTTTTAATATATATATATATATATAGCAATTTACTTAATCAACCATAAAATTTATATATTTTTTAGTATTTATTTTATTAAAATTATTATACTTTTGAATAATTTTGTTTATATTTCAGAAATAATCATCACTATCATGTAGACTTGTTGGACACCAATGTGTTATAGACAAATTTAATTCAAAATTTAAAATATTTATGAATTATTTTATAAAAAAAATATCTAAGCTAAACACATTTTAAATATAGAAATGAAAAAATGACATCAAAACAAATATATTTTCTAAATCTTAAAAATTTAAAAATGAAAATATTTTTAAAAAAATAAAAAAATGAAATGAAAATACGAAGTATTTCCGCAAACGAAACAACCGTGGTGTTCTTGGCTTCTTGCATTTCATTTTCAAATCATTAATATTCGTTCTGGTTCATGTTTCAGCTCAAGATGGAAAATGTCCAACTTCTTTTATTTGCAGATACCGTGACCAGATAAAAATAAAAATCAAGGTCAAAATGGACCCATATTCTTATTTTCTAATTATACTCCCTCCGGTCTCAAATATAAGAAAAGATTCATTTTTTGGGTTCATTGAGTAATGTATCTGGTCTACATTGTAAAACAGATACATTAATTATTCAATGAACCTAAAAAAAGAATCTTTTTTTATATTTGAGACCAGAGAAAGTATTTTCTAAATGGTCCCCACATAGGCTTCCTCGGTATTTCTTTTTACATATAAGTCAAGCTCAAAGTAATCAATAGTATTCCTTTTGGGTGTTTTTTTTTTGCCGGCCACTAATTAGTCAATAGCCAAGTCTTCTTCCATAGTCATTCTCGAAGTCAACTAAGCAACTCATGGCCCAGGGATTCTTCCATGGTCACAAGACCAAATCAATAGTGGTTAAACACACATACATAAAAATATGGTTCTTAAAATATTCAATCATTGTTTTATCAATTTCCTCTTTACTATTAAAAAAATATTTCTTTATGTGTGTAACCAAATACTTTTAATTTGGTCATGTGATCATATTAGAATTTCACCTCGTGGCCTCATACATTACATTACATGAAGTGTATATGGTGAAGAGTGAATGAAGACTCCTTACATTATTAATGTTTTTTAACTCACAAATGCGCTAGCGGGTGATTCATTATCATGATGGCCTCCGTTAATTATGAATTTATGTTCTTTTTGTCTTCACACCTCATGCTGCTACTTGTGTTGGTGGGTGGAGATGAGATTAAGTACCAAGGAGAGTGTCCACCTTCGTTTAGTTGCGGATACCTTGGCAATATCAGCTTTCCTTTCACCACAACAGAACGCCAGGACTGTGGCTTACTGCCAATACCTAACTGTGATGGTGATCCAATGAAGGCCAAAATGATCAAATATCAGAATAAAGGGAAATGGTTTGAGTTTGTGGTTGCAGCTGTGTATCCTCCTCAGTTGCACAGTGGTAGTACTTGTACCTGTGTTTTTAGAGACATTAATCTCTACAAAATGCTGCAAAACAAAAGTTGCGAAGCTTTCAAATATAATTATACTCTTCCTCCCACCTCTCGCTTTGTTTCTTTTCATATTGAACATAATACAACCTTGTTCATGTGCAACCGTACTCTACATATCAAACCTCTAACATATATGCATAATTATACAAAATGCTCTCACTACGATCTCTACTATCAGCCTTACAGCATTAATGATAATGCATCTCGGAGTGCTTTTACAGCTTGTACAGATGTCCCGCTTCCGTCTAAAGACTTCGCTGACGCTAGCGACCCTTTTACCTTCGTAACTGCTGATATCCAAGCTGAAGTACACATAACCAAGGAATGTGCATACTGTCACGTCAACCAAAAAGGACGGTGTCAAGTTGATAGCAAGGGGAGGTTTTATTGTGCCAATGGTATACTAAAACAGACAACCTGGAAACACAAGCACACATAAATGCACTGCACTAATATAACAGTTGTTGCTTTTATCTGTTTTCCACATTATAAGTTCATAAATGTTTCCATCTAAAATGATCAAGAGCAGTGACACTACATTGATGTGCCTAATCTAAGTACTATCTTGTTGTCTTTTAATATTAGCACTTACTACAATTTTTAGCTGATTTCCTATTACTGTTGCATGGCAAGAGATCAGTTCCATTGATTGACTTTTTAATATTTTCTACGCAGCACTAAATTAGCAAACCATATTTTTCTCTGCACAACTTTGTCTTCATATGTCAAATCTGAATTGTTTCTTCTAATTGCAGTTACAAAAGAGCTGACTCGGAATGCCAAACTGGGTATAGGTAATGTACTATTTAATTAAATTGCAGCACATGACTTTAAATTCATTGATCTTGAATTTGAAAGTTCATCAATATGTTATAGTGCAAATTTTTTTGTTGTAGAAAGCCAAAATTTAGCCAGGCTATCGTAATAATGCAAATTTTGTTTATATATGTAGAAATCATTGCTTTCTAACACTAAACATTGCGTTTCAAATAATTTATGATTCTCCAGCAGCCATGGTAGCAATTGGAGTTCCAGGGCTGATGTTGTTGGCTTACTGCATTAAGAGAAAGGTCTGTCCTCCAGCATTTCTTTTGTTCAGGAAGGAGAGTTCGACCCATCAAATTATTGAGGAATTCTTGAAAGAACATGGACCTCTTCCAGCTGCAAGGTACAGTTATTCAGATGTCAAAAAAATGACCAACTCTTTTAGAAACAAATTAGGCCAGGGAGGGTACGGAAGTGTCTACAAAGGGAAGTTACATGATGAGCGTATTGTTGCAGTGAAAGTTTTAAATGAATCAAAAGGTGATGGCGAAGATTTCATTAATGAAGTTGCGAGTATCAGTAGAACTTCACATGTCAACGTTGTTAGACTTTTGGGGTTCTGTTTGGATAATTCTAAAAAGGCATTAATATATGAATTCATGCCTAATGGATCTCTTGAGAAGTTCATATACGAAGAGAAAAATCCATTGAGGGATGATCGCCAATTGGATTGCAAAACATTGTTTGATATTGCAGTTGGCGTTGCTCGTGGATTAGAGTACTTGCACAGAGGCTGCAACACTAGAATCTTGCATTTTGACATAAAACCTCATAATATATTACTAGATGATGATTTTTGTCCCAAAATTTCAGATTTTGGACTTTCTAAAGTATGTCCACGAAAAGAGAGCATTGTATCTATATTTGGTGCACGGGGAACACCGATATATATTGCTCCAGAGTTGTTCTCCAGACATTTTGGAGGGGTGTCGCATAAATCAGATGTCTACAGTTATGGAATGATGGTATTAGAGATGGTTGGCCGAAGAAAAAACATTAAGGTTGAAGTTGATTGTTCAAGCGAGTTATATTTTCCACACTGGATTTATAAGCGTCTTGAATTGAATCAAGATCTTGGACTCAGGTGTATTAAAAATGAAATTGATGAAGAAATGGTAAGAAAAATGACAGTGGTGAGTTTATGGTGCATACAAACTGACCCTTTGCATCGACCAGCAATGCATAAAGTGGTGGAAATGCTGGAAGGGACTCTTCAAGTGCTGGAAATACCACCCAAACCCTTTTTGTCCTCTCCTTCAACATCACCGATCGATCTATCATCTGAAATATTGTAATTTGTGTGAATATTAAAATGTAATGCAGAGTATGTAACAATTAGGTCAGGTGCATTTTTGGGTAATTGGACTGGTTCTCCGATCAGCTCACATTTGTCCAGTATGACATCAAGGTCTAAGATGATAATAACCCTGTTTATAAATAAATAATAAATCAGAAAACCAAATGGTAAGCCACCATCTTGAGTGAACAAACTATTTTGTTTAGTGAAATAAAGCATGCACATTCCAGAAATCTCACTCTTAATATAGTTGAAGACTAATAATCATCTCATCTTTTATTTCATTAGCTAAAATAAATTATAAAACAAACTCACTTGTGGTTTTGAATCAGACTTGCGGTGAAGTGAGTGAGTTTAACAGCCGAGCCTTTCTGCAGCCTTCCGGAATGGACCAACTCTACCAAATTCCTAGGGAGGATTACAGTATTATAGCACAGACCTTCAGACAGCAAAAGATAGGGGATATTCATGTGGATAACCTGCAACACCAGCTTAAACTCTTTATCAAAAGAGAATTTGTTGCTGTACATTCTCGCTATCGCCGCTTGTGTCAGACTCACACCCATTATTCTATCTTGTCTAGCTGCAGATAGAGAGGAAAAAATTGCACATAAGACTTGAGCAAAGCAGGGGAAATAAAACACACTGAATTGTACGGTCAAACCTTTGAGTAGCGGGACAGGTTCTCTGACCAGATCACATTTCTCCAGTACAATTTCAAGGTCAAAGATGAGAATAATCATGTTTATAATAAACAACAAATCGTACAATCAAATTAAATGGGCAATTCAACTAGTTTATTTGTTCATAAAGATATAAAATCCAGAAACCTCGATGTTAACATAGTTAATAAATTCAGAGATAGAGAAAACAAACTCACTGGGTGTGTGTTAATGTTTCCAACTTGAAGTTAGTGAGTTTAACAAACGAGCTGTTATGCAGGATCCTTCTGAATGTGGCAAACTGGTGTTCGACGGAGTGATTTGCAGGATGGACATAATCTTCTTCCAAATCAGGGGAGATAATTGCAATGGTAGAATGTGTACCATCAGACAGCCAAAGAGGGCTGGTTTCCATGTGGATGACTTGCAGCACCGGCTTAAACTCCTCTTCATCACAAGAGAAATTGTCGTTGTACATTCTCTCTATCGCCCCTTGTGTCAGATTCTCACCCTCTATTCTATCTCGTCTAACTGCAGATAGAGAGTGAAAAATTGAACATAAAACTTGAGGAAAGCAGGGGAAATAAAACACAATAATTATCGTGCAGTCAAACATTTGAGTAGTGGGACGGGTTCTCCGATCAGATGACATTTGTCCAGTAGAATTTCAAGGCCGGAGATGAAAATAATCCTGTTTAAAATAACAAATCCAGAAACATAGTTGAAGACCTTTCATCTCTCATCAACATCAACTAAAATAGATAATAGATTCAGAGATAAAGAAAACAAACTCACTTGGTGTGTATATATGTTTCAAACTTGAAGTTAGTAAGTTTAACAAACGAGCCTTTCTGCAGCCTTTTGGAAGAGTCGGGCAGGTATTCAAACTCTTCATCCAAATCAGGGGAGAGCATGGCAATAGTAGAATGTGAACCATCAGACAGCCAAAGAGGGCTGCTTTCCATGTGTATGACTTGCAGCACTGGCTTAAACTCCTCTTCATCACAAGATAAATTGTCACTGTACATTCTCTCTATTGCCCCCTGCATCAGATTCAGATCCATTTCCATTATACTATCTTGTATACCTGCAGATAGAGAGGCAATAATTGAACTTAAAACTTGAGGATAGGAGGGGAAATAAAATAAAACACACTAAATCTTACCGTCAGATAACTCAAGGTCAGAAAACCGAATAAGGTGGGAAGGAACGGGTTCTCCGATCAGATGACATTTGTCCCGTAGAATTTCAAGGTCAGAGATGAAAATAATCCTATTTATAATAACAAATCAGAGAACCCAATCATTTCATTGACTAAAATTAACAAATAAATTCAGAGATAGACAAAATAAACTCACTTGGGCTTTGAAACTACATTGAAGGAGAAAAGTCATTGAGCCTAACAATTGAGCCTTTCTGCAACATCCTGTGTAAGACCAACTCTTGCAATCCAATGCTGAGCACTCCAACATTGGTATGCGTACCATCAGACAGCAAAAGACGGTATATTTTCACATCAATGACTTGCAACACCGGCCTAAACTCTTCAACTTCAACACAAGAGATATCGTCTCTGCAAATTCTCTCTATCGCCCCTTCCGTCAGATTCACAGCCATTGTTATCGCTTTTCTTCGGATTTGACGGAACCCTAACACAAAAATTGGGAAGAGAAAAGAAAGGAAAAGAAAAGAAAAGGGTTTTGGAAGGGAACGAAAATATGAATATTGCTATTCACACTTCAATGTTTGCTAAGAAACCTGTATTTTACGAAAATAACCCCATCAGCACCCTGGACACACAAAGCACACATAAAGGCACTGCACAATGTTCTTCTCTGCACACCTTTATCTTTATATGTCAAATCTGAATTGTTTCTTCTAATTGAAGTTGGTAAAAGAAAGGGCCGAGCGTGAATGTCAATCTAGGTGCAGGTAATGTACTGTTTAAACTTTAAATAACTTACAGCACATGACTTTAAATTCACTGATCTTGAATGTGAAAGCTCATCAATATGTTACAGTGCAAATTTTCTAGAAGTCATTACTTTCTTAAATTTAACATTTTTGTTGTACAAATAACTTACAATTCTCCAGCAGCCATGACGGTTATTGGAGTTGCAGTGCTGATGTTGTTGGCTTACTGCATTAGGGTAAAGATCGTCCCTCCAATGTTTCTTCTGTTCAGGAAGGAGAGTTCAACCCATCAAATTATTGAGGAGTTCTTGAAAGAACAAGGACCTCTTCTTGCTGCTAGGTACAGTTATTCAGATGTCAAGAAACTAACGAACTCTTTCAAAACAAAATTGGGCCAAGGAGGGTATGGAAGTGTAAACAAAGGGAAGTTACATGGTGAGCGTACTGTTGCGGTAAAGGTTTTAAGTGAATCAAAAGGTGATGGTGAAGATTTCATTAATGAAGTTGCAAGTATCAGCAGAAGTTCACATGTCAACGTAGTTAGACTTTTGGGGTTCTGTTTGGATGGTTCTAAAAAGGCATTAATATATGAATTATGCCTAATGGATCTCTTGAAAAGTTCATATATGAAGAGAAAAACCCATTGAAGGATGATCGTCAATTGGATTGCAAAACATTGTATGATATTGCTGTTGGCATTGCTCGTGGATTAGAGTACTTGCACAGAGGCTGCAACACTATAATCATGCATTTTGGCATAAAACCTCATAATATATTACTAGATGATGATTTTTGTCCAAAAATTTCAGATTTTGGACTTGCTAAAATATGTCTAAGAAAAGAAAGCATTGTATCAATATTTGGTGCAAGGGGAACACCAGGATATATTGCTCCAGAGTTGTTCTCTAGACATTTTGGTGGGGTGTCACATAAATCAGATGTCTACAGTTATGGAATGATGGTTTTAGAAATGGTTGGTCGAAGAAAGAACATTAAGGTTGAAGTTGATTGTTCTAGCGAGTTATATTTTCCACATTGGATTTACAAGCGTCTTGAATTGAATCAGGATCTTGTACTCAGATGAATTAAAAATGAAATTGATGAGGAAATGGTAAGAAAAATGACAGTGGTGAGTTTATGGTGCATACAAACCGACCCTTCAAATCGACCAGCAATGAATAAAGTAGTGGAAATGTTGGAGGGGAGCCTTCACGTGCTTGAAATACCACCCAAACCCTTTCTGTCTTCTCCTTCAACATCTTCAATCCAGTTATCATCTGAAATATTGTAATTTGTTTGGATATTGACTTGCAATGCTGAGCATATAACACTAGAAAATAATGTCATGATAATTACATATCAAAATGAAATGTTATATATCTCATAGGCTGTTATTATATGATCTTTATGAGTAGGCTATTATTACATATCCTTATTATTGCGTTTTTGAGTAGAATTTTATTTCTCTGCAGATTACTATAAGATTTCATTTTGCGTTCTGCCTAACTTATTTTGGTTTGCTTCACAGTTCCAAAAAAGACATTGGTACACTTTTCCAATTTCTTCATTATTCATTTATTGTAATTAAGATCACACAGACAAGAGGATTTTTCTTAATCTATGCTGTTTTTAGAGGCAACTATTGTCATTGACTGACATACATAGAAAATTTCTATGAATATTTTTATTTGCAACGTAATTAAATGATATGCTGTGAAAAACAGAATATAAAAACTAAATGCAAGTCATTTTTTAGTAACTTGCAGAGATTAGTAGCTTCTGTTGTGAAAAGCAGAACAATGTTAATCAATATTAATTTCTGGTAAGGAAAACTTGAGCAAATATTTTATAGTCCATGTGTGATTAGCCTTGCCGAGGATGTAATGTCTTCAATTGACAACTAGAATATGGTCCCGTTTGTTTCGGATTTTTTTTGAAAAAAGATCTATTTTTTAACCAAAAAATCATTTTTTTTTTTATTTTTGTAGTTTTTGTTTAGGATTTTTAGAAAAATCATTTTATAAAAAAAATATATTTTAACTCTAAAATGAAAAGCTATTATGATTAGCGTTTTCAAATAAAAGGAGGTATCACATGAACTAGTTAAAAATAACTTTTTTTGAGTAGTTAACAAACACAAATAGTTTCAGATATTTTTTTTTTAAATATCTAAATTTGTTTAAAATACAATTGACTTTTTTTAAAGCTAAAACAAATGCACCCAATATACTGTCTTCCAATCTACATATTTGAGAAGGCAACAAAAATAAAATATTGCAACTAAATTTTTTATATTGGAACATAACTGTTTACTTTTAATAATTTGATTATTCTTAAATGTTTTAATAATTTGATTTGTTTTACTTAATTTTTTTAATGTTATTTTTCACGATATTGTAATCACCACACATTTGTGATCACTAACTTTGTGGACAGAGATTGTACTTACAGTTATGGATGGTAACAACTTGTCAGGAAACTATTTAGACAGTGAATTTTAAATTTTGAATATTCTTGAAAAGTGTCTGGTGGTAAGTGAAGACATTCCAATCAATTGAGCCTATTCTTATGATGCAGCCTTTTTAAAGTAATTCAAACCTATACTTTGAAGTATTTCCCCATCGAAAATAATGCCTAATTAATTCAATCTAAATTTCAATCCAAAATTTAACTGAAAAACTGACAATAGCATTATACAGACAACTGAAAAAATCTTAAGATAATAATTTTATAAAATTGTCATCAAAACAAATGCATTGAATGGTTAAAAGTCAAGAATGATAGCAACAGCCTTGTGGAAGTAGGATTCAAAAGAAAAAACCATGTGGAAGTAAATTTCCCCAAGTCTTGGCTGAAAAGTTCTAAGTCCAACTGCAAGTCGACAATGATAGCAACATCCAACCACTGAACATAATCATACTTATTGCTTGCACCCTTTCCATTAGAAATTTCATTGCTTAATGTCCTGGCTTTTCATATTAACATCGTTAATATTCTTTCAAATTTTTCTTCATCTTTCAGCTCAAGATGGAATATGTCTAACATTTTTTGGGTGTGGATATCTTGGCCAGATAAATATTCCTTTGACAGTCACAAAACACCCTCACTCCGTCATATTGGCCATAACTGGAGCACCTCATGTATACGATGTTTAACATCCACACTTTCAACTAATGCGGGACTCTAACTCACACTTGATATATCAACAAACTTGATGGCTATACACTATATCAACCACTTGCCTTCGACTTTGGTGGTTGAGCAAGTCAATTAATTAGTCAGCCATCTAAAAATTCAAACTTATTTTTTCAAAAAATGTAGACAAAAGATATTCTAAATAGCATTGTTTAAACATAACATATCAAGTTTCTCGGCCTTCTCCAATACCCTCCGACTAGGAACCAGCCATAAGTCTACAGAATGAACAAAAAAAGCCCTTTGTTTATCCTCAAGCCCTTCTACTGTCCCCAAATTTATTCATACATCATCCTTTTTTATCTTCTTACCACAACCACTCTATGCTTCATAGAACCAAAATTTGAAGCTTGTGAAGTCAAAACATGTGGCAATCAAAGTATAAGCTACCCTTTCTATATCAAAGGATTACAACCACACTATTGTGGCTACCCTGGTTTTGATATCTCTTGTGACAATACTATTGGTTTTCCTATTCTCAATCTTTCTAATACCGAATACATAATCAACAAAATTTTCTATCAAAGTCATTCGTTAAGAGTGTCCAATGTTGTTTTTTCAAGATCAAACACCAACAAAGGCTGTCTTTCACCAACCCAAAACCTCACTTTTCCCATTAACATGTTCTACCTTGCACCTAACCAAAGTGAAGTGAGATTGTTCTTCAGATGCAACTCAACAAAGGCTGATAAGGAACAAAATCGGTTGCTTTGCAGAAACTGAAACGAGTTCAGTTGTGGCATTGTATGCGGATGATAAGAATGTAAGCTTGGTGTCTAAGAATTGCAGGGATGAAGTGGTGTATGCGATGGTGGAAAATGTTGTGAAAGGAGGGATTGAAGAATCACTGAGAAATGGGTTTCGGTTGAATTGGATAGCTAGTGATTGCAATGAGTGTAGCAGATCCGGAGGAAGGTGTGGATTTGATAAAGATGTATACAGTTTCAGGTGTTACTGCACTGATAGAGCTCATGCTGGAAGATGTGATACAGGTTTTTCTCTCTTTCTCTCTCTTGGAAAATGCACGTTTTATAGAAAGTAATACCGTTTCTTTAAACTGATCAAGTCAGACTAACCACGTTAGAGCTTGTGTTTAAGGATTCGAGCAACACTTAAGCTCTCAAATAGAAATGATTTGGGCACAATCTCAAATTGGATATATTTTTGTAATTAGAATAACTATTAAAACCAAACTGAAATAATGAATTATTTTCAACAACAAAAAAACACCTATGCAAGTCTTAAGCTTTTATCTTTTATTTGCATTTTGTCACTTGCAGTTGCAGTCGCAAGGAAGTCCAAGACGGTGCGTATAGTGACAATAGGTAAATGTTTTAGATTTCTGGAAATGTAAAAATGTTGAGTTTTACCAAGGAAGCTTTGCATCATTTCATGGAAAATATATACTATCTCTTAATGATTAATTACTTAATGAAATACCTAATCCCATTTTATAGATTAAATCTGATTATTCACTTTTATCTATTTAAACTACTATAAAGATTAAGAAATTTCCAAAGAAAACAATTAGTCTAGTTAATCAAAGAGATAACCTTTAGTGGGATAGGCTTGGTTGTTGCTGTAATCAAAGAGATAGCTTATAAATATGATTTGGATTTAATAAATTTTTCATTATTTCCTTCTTACCCTAAACATTTTCATGTTCTATCAAACAACAATGTTCAGTGGGCTCAGTAGCTGGAGTTGCATTTGGCTTGCTGATGATCTTAGTTTGTTGGTTTAGGACAACGATCTTCCCTCCCACATTTCTTTTGTTCAGGAAGGAGAATCCCACCCATCAAATTATTGAGAAGTTTTTGAAGGAACATGGACCTCTTCCAGCTGCTAGGTACAATTATTCAGATGTCAAGAAAATAACAAACTCTTTCAAAAATAAATTAGGCCAGGGAGGATATGGAAGTGTATACAAAGGTAAGTTACAAGATGAGAATACCGTTGCAGTAAAGGTTTTAAGTGAATCCAAAGGTGATGGTGAAGATTTCATCAACGAAGTTGCGAGTATCAGTAGAACTTCGCATGTCAACGTTGTTAGACTTTTGGGGTTCTGTTTGGATGGTTCTAAAAAGGCCCTAGTTTATGAATTCATGCCTAATGGATCACTTGAAAAGTTAATATATGAAGAAAAAAATCCATTAAAAGATGATCACCAATTGGATTGCAAAACATTGTATGATATTGCAGTTGGTGTTGCTCGTGGGTTAGAGTACTTGCACAGAGGCTGTAACACTAGAATCTTACATTTTGACATAAAACCTCATAATATATTACTTGATGAAGATTTCTGTCCTAAAATTTCAGATTTCGGACTTGCTAAAATATGTCCAAGAAAAGAAAGCATTGTATCCATATTTGGTGCGAGGGGAACACCAGGATATATTGCTCCAGAGTTGTTCTCCAGAAATTTTGGCGGGGTGTCACATAAATCAGATGTCTATAGTTATGGAATGATGGTTTTAGAAATGGTTGGTCGAAGAAAGAACATTAAGGTTGAAGTTGATTGTTCTAGCGAAATATATTTTCCACACTGGATTTACAAGCGTCTTGAATTGAATCAGGATCTTGGGCTCAGGTGCATTAAAAATGAAATCGATGAAGAAATGGTAAGAAAAATGACAGTGGTGAGTTTATGGTGCATCCAAACCGACCCTTCGCATCGACCAGGAATGCATAAAGTGGTAGAAATGTTGGAAGGGAGCCTTCAAGTGCTGGAAATACCACCCAAACCCTTTTTGTCGTCTCCTTCAACATCTTCAGCTCAATTATCATCTGAGTTATTGTGATCAGGGTGAATTTTATGATGCAATGCAGAGTATGTAACACTATAAAAGAATGTCATGATAATTCACATATAAATAAAATGTTACGTAACTAACAGAATTGTAATGTTGTATCACTTTTTTTTGGTTTTTGTTTTATGAGCTTCTCAGTGTGGATTTTCTAGTGGTGCAACTAATGGTTTATGGTTTACTTTTATGGAGAAAATATTATGATGAGTCTATTACTGAGTACTTATATAACTCCTTGATCAAGAAAACATTGGCTCTCAGGTCCAAAAGGCATAACTAGCTAATAGCTATCCACAATCGTCCCTTCTTATTTATTTCTTATTTTCTTTCGACGATTTTCTGCCGATTAGTATAAGATTTCATTTTGCACTGATGCTGAGCAATTTTGGTTTACTTACAGTTCACAAAAATGAATTAGCTGCACTTTTCTCATTTCTGCCTTATTCAATTTGTCTGCTTTTTAGAGGTCAACTATTGTCATTGACTGATATGCAAAGGCAAGTTTTTTGAATACTTTTAATTGCATGCATGTTGTTTTCTTATATTCAAACTAGTAACTTGTGAACTTCAATTTTCAAAAAAGTAACTTACATTGAAGAGTCAAGAAATAGTGTATTTTTGCTTCTTATCAAACAGCTGAGAAGTCAATCTCTGATCTCTCACTCTCTAAGCTTATGGTAAACAGATAAGTCTGGCTAGGCATCATACTTGAATGGACTTTGTAGGTTCAACATATGGAGGAAGTTCCAAAGGCATGTCTTCATCAACATCACCATATAAGAAATCATTGGCAACATCAAGTTGTTTCAAAAAAGAAGACATTTTAAGTCTTTGAAGTAAGCAAGAGCTTTTCTTATTTGAGGAGGTCATTGAGTAACCAGAACATCAGGTTCACCAGCAGGTGTATTAAGTTCTATAGACGTAGTTATGTGTTAGAGTAAACTTTGAGTTTGAGACAGTAAGTAAATTCTACACTCTCAAAACTCAAAGTTCCCCCGGATCTATTGAGATGTTAGTCTACGTAGTTGCAAATAGAAGATATCCAGTTTACAACAAAAAATTGAGAGTACCAAATTGTAACCAATATACCTAATGTGAGTTAAGATTTAAAAATGCCTAATTGAAGTGGTTATGTTGGATAGTTGAGCTGGCGTATTTGGGATGAGTGTTACAATTTGCATTAGCTGAAAAGGGTATTAAATATGAGTACAAGGAAGAAGGTCCCAGTTCTCATCCATAATGACAACCCATTTGTGAATCTGCAATTATTGTGTAGTATATGGATGGATGAGGTTTGGAAAAATAAAGCTCCAACCATGCCCTATCACCCTTATGAGAGTGCTCAAGCTAGATTTTGGGCTGATTACATTCACAATAACATACCTAACTTCTTTGGTTTCTTTTGCTCTCATTTTCACTCAATTTTGGTGGCTTCTCTTCAAAACTTTGAGATTGATGTTCATGTTATATTTCCTATTATCCTCTCTCAACTCTGTGTTAGGAAATTTGAAATTGAATTTCATCCTCTCCTTTTTAACTTCTGAAATTAAATTTCATCCTCTCTTTATTATTAGCTTACCAAAAGAAATATATAGAAGAGTACTTTATTGCTTGGTAAACTATAAATTAGCTAAGTAACTGTTATTGCAACAAAAATATTAGAGCTTATGTCATAAAGTTTATTTGTATTCAAGCTTTACTACAGTAAATTTTTGAAAGAGACCAAGGATGCAGGTGCAGTGCAGAGAGAAATTCAAATGAGAATTGAAAACTTTAAAAACTCATAGGCAAGCAAGACAGTATGTATGGTTTAGCAATTCTACTGGTGGTTTAAAATATCAGAGACAAATACTGTCGTCAAGCAGTTGAAGGCTTTTCATTTAGGTCCCATATATTTAGAGTAAACAACCATTTCGATCCCTGGATGTGTGAATTGCTATCATTATATAGTCCTCGAATGTATTGGCTGCTTAGTCCATATATTTAGCAAGCAACTGTAGGAGTGAAGTTTTAAGAGGTTTTATTTGCACTAATTAATTTTATTGGTACTGGTACTCTTTGGCGTGTAATTATTTGCAGGTTAACTAAGCAGTGCGGTTTCCCCATGTATTGACTGGTTTACCATGTCCCACAACGGTTTCTCCACCACCATTCGTTTTTTAAGATCTGTTGGTATGAATTTTGTTTGGGTTGTGGTTGAAGATGATTTTTGGGGTTTTTTCATAAAGCTTGTTGTTGTTGTAGTACCGGAAATGGATAAGGGTGTGGCTGCCATATGATTGGGTTGCTGCAAACTTGAGGGTGAAAGTGTGAAAATGAGTGGATTTAAGAATGAGGTGGAAGAAAAAAAACAGAGAGGAGGTTAAAGTTTGAGAAACAAATAAGATTGATTGGATTTGAGAAGATGAAATTTGATGATGTGTGAATGATGATAAACAAACCCAGGAAATGCCACGCCTCTTCCTTTTTCCGTTTCTTTTAATTTTTAATTTTTTTTTTAATCTTTTTAATTTATAAATGATTATGTGGCATTTTTAATTTTTTTTAATTTAATAATTACACACGTGGCCTGCCATATAGGCGTTGACCAAGTCAAAATTGACCTAAAGGACTACTATTGCAAAGGGGCTAATTCTTGGGGACCAAAATTGTAGTTTTTGTACATAAGGAGCTAAAATTGCAAATTTTTGAAAGTTAGGGGGAAAAAGTGCACTTTAGCCAAAGAAAAAATGTGACACGTTTTTTTTTTTTTGAAAGGCCAAAAAGAAGATTTATTATAAGGCATAAGACATGCCAGAAACACAATATACAATGAGGCTCGAAAATGTGACACTTATTCCTGTCCAAACCTGTTCATGGGATTCAAGTTTAAGTATGCTTACCTAATGCACATTTAATCCAAGACATGTAGCAAGGTTAAATTTAAGGGTTCAGATTTTATTTTTTAATAAAAAATAAGAATTGTGACCGGCGCACGAACTAGGACATTCTAGTCCGGCAAGCCAATTTATTCTACTTGACAAACTATAAATTAAAAACAATTCCAATTCGGTTTTCACTTCAATAAAAATATTTATTGAAATTTCGACAGAGTTTCCCTTGTACATTCAACATTTTCAAGATATGAATCCTGTTTTAAAAACCTGTTTCATCATCCAGTATCTCAAATAACATTTTTCTCATACTTGTAGATAACACATCCTAGACTACCAAATAGCTGCAGATACATCAATAGACACTGAAATATAAATATACAAAGAGAAGCCAACCAAGAGGGCCTACCAAAAGTGACACTGCGAAAACTTTGAATCTGCTTGCAGCTTTCTACTTAGCTGCTTAGGAATCTGGAAAAAAAATAGAAAATAAAAGAGTAAGTCACGAGGACTTAGTGAGAGACAACAACCACTACCAACTAGAAGGGAAACACACAAGGGCACGATTATTTACTTTTCTCAAAATCTAAGTCAATTTACAAATCTAGTAGCCGTATATAATTCTAATAATCCGCAACCGTTTATACATATGATAATCCCCACATTTTAAATATTTCCAATCAAATAGTTATACTTCAACTAAAATCCAACATTGTAAAGACATGAAAATAAATTTACAAGCCTTTAAAAATAAATTGCCGAAAATCATAACAAAAGCCTTTAAAAATATATTGCCGAAAATTTTGATAAAAGCCTTTAAAGAAAATATAGAAAACTCCGTTTAGTAAAAATGATCAAAATAATCAACTTCAAATAGAATATAAAATTACATTCAATTTGATTATACCAAAATAATCAACTTTAAAGAAACTATAGAATTTCAACTTTAATGAAAATAATCAATGGGTGAATCGAGAACTAGCTCCATCTCGTTGATAGCCCTCTCCTCCTAATGGTGGCCTTTCCATAGGGGCGGCTCCATCTAACGGATAACTCTTTTCTCTCGACTCAAAACAAAAGTGTTTTTAAAGCATAGTGAAATCAATTTAGTGAAAATAATCAAAATGGGTGAATCGAGAACTAGCTCCATCTCGTTGATAGTCTCCTCCTCCTAATGGTGACCTTTCCATAGGGGCGGCTCCATCTAACGGATAATAGCTCTTTTCTCTCGACTCAAAACAAAGTGCAAAACATTTTCAATTAAGGAGATTACCTCTCATTGATAGCCCTCTCCACCTAAAGGTGGCCTTTCCATAGGGGCGGCTCCATCTAACGGAGTAACTCTACCTAATTGAAATCTAGGTGCAACTAGGTCGTCGTCATTATAACCGTAATTTTCAAAACACCATTCTTAAAATATACGTTTAAAATCAAATTTCGCAACATAACAAAACTTATATCAAAATACGTTCATCAAAACTCAATCGAAAATCTACTACTTATCATCACAAGTAAATCCAAATCCAAATCCAAATTGCGCACATATTAATATTGAATCCTTTCAAAAACGCATATTTCAATCCCTCTACTTTATAAATCGCAAGTAAAATCCAAATCCAAATAGAGCGCATATTAATATCGAAAGTTTCCAAAAACATATATTTCAAAACAGTATTTCCCATGTCTCCAAAACACATGTCATAATATATGCAACCAAATCTCAATTTCAACCATTTGCCTAGTAAATCATAGATAAATTCAAATAGAGACCATAATAATATCGATGACTTTAAACATGAGCATCATTGAGAAGAAAAAAGTTCAAAGGGTTTGTTCCCCATTTTAAAAACACTTTAACATAGAAAATTATCAAAATATCAATAATATTAATAGTGAAAAGATGCGATAATGATCGTTATCAACTCACCACAGTTACGATGAATCAACTAAGTTTGCTCTCTAACCACTCCGAAAGAAGCATGTGAAGCGTCCGGCGTCATATCTGAACACCAATAATATTTTCTCATGAATTAGAAACCCGTTCTACTACTTCTCTAACAATAGTTAACCATAAAATCTCCTATCATTTACTCTAACCTCAAAAATTAATTTCTAACAACTAATCATGTCTAAATATGCACTAATTGAGTTCTAAATTGATAAATATACCTCCAAGAAGTCTCAATGAGCAACTTTCACAATATGGGTATTCCTCTTCTTTCCCAAAGCACATACCCTAACCCCAAAATACCACCAAATAGAGCTTGCACTATGAAATAGCTTGCTTAGATGCATAATATTTTTTATGGGTGATTGATTTGTGAAAGTAATTTGATGATTTGAAGAAAAAAAATGGAAATATGAGGAACAGAGAAGAGGGACGAGAGTGATATAGAATGGGGAGAGAAAATGAGTATAAGAAAATGTGTGTAGAAGCTTCTCCTGTTTCTATTTTATTATTATTTAATTAATTTAATTTTTATTTTATTTTATAATATATACCTTTTAATGAAACGCACGTAAAGTTTCCCCTCTCCCCCTTATTCTCACGCTCCCTTCTTCTCCCATACAACCACCACACTTCCTCTCCCCTCTTCTCACCGACAACCTCCACCCACCGCCGTCATCCTCTATAAATATTGGGGGAAAAAATTGTAGTCCATAAAAATATGAAATAAACATAGGAAATAGTTCCGCAAACCAAACAACCCTAGTGTTCTTGCATTTCATTTTCAGATCATTAATATTCTTTCAGATTCTGCTTCATGTTTCAGCTCAAGATGGAAAATGTCCAACTTCTTTTATTTGCGGATATCCTGGCTGGATAAAAATAAAAATCAAGATAAAAGATGGACCTGCATTCTTATTTTCTAACTATATTTTTTAAATGGTCCCCACAGAGGCTTCCTCGGTATTTCTTTGAGACATTGGATAAGAAATTTACATAAAAAAATTGTCTTTTTACATACAAGTCAAGGTCAAAGTAATCAATAGTATTTCCTTTTGGTGTTTTTTGCAGCTGTATATCCTCCTCAGTTGCACAGTGGTAGTACTTGTACTTGTGTTTTTAGAGACATTAATCTCTACGAAATGCTGCAAAACAAAAGTTGCGAAGCTTTCAAATATAATTATACTCTTCCTCCCACCTCTCGCTTTGTTTCTTTTCATATTGAACATAATACAACCTTGTTCATGTGCAACCGTACTCTACATATCAAACCTCCAACATATATGCATAATTATACAAAATGCTCTCACTACGATCTCTACTATCAGCCTTACAGCTTTGCTGATAATGCATCTCGGAAAGCTTTTACAGCCTGTGCAAATGTCCGCCTTCCGGTTAAAGACTTCGCTGATGCTAGCGACCCTTTTACTTTCGTAACTGCTGATATCCCAACTGAAGTACACATAACCAGGGAATGTGCATATTGTCACTTCAACCAAAAAGGACAGTGTCAAGTTGATAGCAAGGGGAGGTTTTATTGTGCCAATGCTAATGGTATACTAAAACAGACAACCTGGAAACACAAGCACGCATAAATGCACTGCACTAATATAATAGTTGTTGCTTTTATCTGTTTTCCACATTATAAGTTCATAAATGTTTCCATCTAAAATGATCAAGAGCAGTGACACTACATTGATGTGCCTAATCTAAGTACTATCTTGTTGTCTTTTAAAATAAGCACTCACTACAATTTTTAGCTGATTTCCTATTACTCTTGGATGGCAAGAGACGATTTCCATGATTGACTTTTTAATATTGTCTACGTAAAACTAAATTAGCAAACTATATTTTTCTCTGCACAACTTTATCATCATATGTCAAATCTGAATTGTTTCTTTTATTTAATTGCAGTTAAAGGGCTGACTCGGAATGCCAAACTGGGTATAGGTAATGTACCATTTGCATAACTTTCACCACACAACTTCTATCTATTGGTCCGGAGTGTGAAAGTTCATCAATATGTTGAACTCATAGGATCTTCTGATTTATATGAACACAACTATAGGACAGTAGAACAGTTCATGAATGAAGTCAATATTCTGACAACTTTGCGGCACAAAAATCTCGTGTCCCTCTATGGATGCACTTCACGGCACAGCCGTGAACTACTTCTTGTGTATGAATATATCTCAAATGGCACCATTGCATGTCATCTCCATGGTGAATTGGCCAAGCCCGACTTACTACCATGGTCTATACAAATTAAAATTGCCATAGAGACTGCTAATGCCTTGGCTTATCTCCATGCTTCTGGGATCATTCACCGTGACGTGAAAACCAACAATATACTTCTTGACGGCAATTTTGGTGTTAAAGTTGCAGATCTTGGCCTTTCAAGACTATTCCCCGAGGATGCCACTCATGTCTCCACAGCTCCACAAGGAACACCAGGTTACCTTGACCCCGAGTATCACCAATTTTATCAGCTTACTAGCAAGAG
>Ga0228710_1003718_pt1 | contig 24184 bp, 12 predicted proteins | sample MedpolnodulmetaG_FD_177995 | JGI IMG/M metagenome (GOLD analysis project Ga0228710, IMG submission 177995) | Root nodule microbial communities from Medicago polymorpha collected in Santa Monica, California, United States - pink nodules | ecosystem: Host-associated > Plants > Roots > Nodule...
TTTTTGAAACAGTGATGCTATTATAGTAGTGTGATATTATACTGTTGTGTATAGTATTATTTAAGGGAAAAGCTTCATGTGCGTGATTGCTGCGAGTCGTTCTCCATCCTTCCATTCTATATCAGTTTTGTGCGCATTTATAAACGTTACGGTCCCAACGATAATCACCCCTTTTTGTGATTTTACGAATAAAACCGTTTATAAGGTTTATGATTCGGGGTTCGTCACTTTCTTTAAAACCCTAATTAACAAACATGAGTCTGCAAACATCAGTCATCAAGTATCTCTTCTTCTACTCTAGTTTTTGTCACGACCCATCTTTGAGCCATGACCGGCGCACATGCTAACACTAACTCATGATAAATTTAGCCTGGCAAGCCTAGTAAACTAGAACACTTACACCTTTCTAAAATACTTAAATTTTGGTAATGAGTCATGACTCACACACTTCCAGGACATTTCAACACAACTAATATCATTTATCTCTTTTCACCATTTGTACATAAACCACATTATTTCTTCGTTGTGGTGAACGGAAATAAACCACATTATCTCGTCATTGTGGTGAACGGATATGTACCACATTATCTCTTCGTTGTGGCGAACGGAGTTTTCTCATTTGTTACTAGGAGCCGTACCTCATAAGCTGCATTATCTCTTTGTAGCAAACAGAGTTTTTCCATTTTGTTACTATGAACTGTACCTCATAGGCTACATTATCTCTTCGTTATAGCAAATGGAGTTTTCTCATTTGTTACTATGAGCCGTATCTCATAGGCTACATTATCTCTTCGTTGTAGCAAACATAGTTTTTGCATTTTGTTACTATGAACCGTATCTCATAGGCTACATTATCTCTTCGTTCTAGCAAACGGCTATTATCTTATATTACTATGAGCACATACCTCATACTATAAAAACTAGTTCATAAAATATATGCTCTAGGTGGAAATATAACAAAATAACGATGAGGGATAAAAACAAAACAATTTTCATAATCGACAAGTTTCTCATGTAATAACAATAGTTATATACAGATAGCCACAAAATAATTTAGTTACTTCAACTATGGAGAATCAACATCCTGATCTATAGCGACAATAGAGCCATATGAACAATTTACACAAAATTTGAGAAACAACTCGTCAATTTCAGCCCTTTGGAATTATATTAAAAACCATGCCAAATACTGGATTTACAAATTTGCCAAAAGCAGCTAAATTTACAATGTTCTGTTCTGGATACTCCAAATTTGGAAATCATAGGTTCTACTACTTTGTTCTAATACCCACTACTTTCCATAGTTAATTTCAGTCTTAAAATTTCAATAGTTATAGATATGTTGGATGATGTATTCGCTAACAACTCAAAATTGGGTCGACTTGACAAAGTCGAAAATCCAAGAGAGGATCATCGTCCTCTTCCGAACGTGCGTTGTTACACCGTAAAGGAGATGGACACTGTTTACAAGGCTATTGGCCCTTATTGGAGGGCCATTATGGCCGAACGGTCAAGATACAACATTTCCAAAAATGACAAGCTGGCGAATAAGATGTACACCTTTCGGATACGAAGAGGGATTTTGGATCACTACAATGATCCAGATTAGGCATGAAGGAAATCTTTATGGTAAAACATAGGGATTCAAATTCCCAACAATTTGCAAGCGATTTACGGGGTTGCATACTATTCTTCTCAATTTTGGTGTTTATTAGTTAACTCTAAAGCAGTTCACGTCTTTAATGCTCTTTGTCTTTCAACTTATTTTGTGTATGAAATCCATGTTTAGTGCGTTCATAACTTCATAACTTATATTTTATGACAGCTAAATGCACTTTTGGCCCCTCAAGTTTCACAAACTTGCGACTTTGGCCCCCCAAGTTTAAAAATAACACTTTTGCCCCCTTAAGTTTCACCCCCTTAGCAAAACCATGGTCATCATTGATTTTGACTCAGTCAAAGCTGATGTGGATATTTTTTTATATAAAATATTGGCAACTGTGTGCACACATGGAAATTAATTAAAATTAAATATTTAAAAAAATAGAAAAATGAAATTAAAACTAATAATAAACATTGGAAAAATCTTCTTCATCTTCAACGCTAATCTTCATCCTCAAAATCAAAATCATTCAAACAAACCAAACCAAACTCAATCTTTATAACTCATATCCAAACTCATACCAATTATTATTGTTACTTTTGGTTTTCCCGTCAAACACAACAACAACAACATTGTTTCCTTCCTCTCAAAAAAAATAAACAACATTGTCTCCTTGAGAATCTAAACACAACCCATTATTATTGTTGTCACTCACAACTAGGGGTGTTCAAAACCGAACCAATCCAATAGAAAAACCGCAAACCAAACCAACCCAAACCGAAACCGCAAAAAACCGCATTTGGTTCGGATGTATTCAGAACATTTTTTTATTCAACCGCATGGTTTGGTTTGGTTTGCGGTTTTCATCTTACCAACTGCACCAATCCAAACCAAACCAAACCGCAACATAAGAAAAAACATTAATTAAACATATGTTAGCTAGACCAATACTCAAATGAACTCAATGGAAACTTTTATAAAATGACATATATTTTCTCTTGTTAAGTTTCTTCTTTGCTTTTAACTTCAAAAATGTATTTATGTGCTACTTAAACTTTTAGTGAATGATAAAATCTTAGCTTTTTGCATTTCTTACAAAAAAGATTACTTTTTGTCCACGTTTTTTATTTTGATTTATGTAGTTGCGAACATTGTTGGATAAAAATAAAATTGTAATGTACGATGAAATTTAAAACATTATTGAAAACACTAATGAAAATATTGTGTTCGGAAACAAAAAAATTATATTGTCTCAAAAAACCGCACCAACCAATCCAATCCAAACTGCATTGTTTTGGTTCGGATTGTATTTTAAAAGTCAACCAAACCGCACACATTTTATCTTGCGGTTCGGGTGACTTTTAGTCTCAAAACCGAACCAACCCGCACCGCGAACACCCCTCGCAACATTAGAATTAAAAAAAGAAGCAGATTGAAGCTATTGTTCACATAGAACGCAGAACCACAACCATCGTCGCAGAAACAAGTGAACGACAATCTTAATGTTTGGCAATGTTGCAAAGAAGCATATCGAAGCTACTGTTCACATGAAAGAGATTTGAAAGTTTTTTTTATCGTGTTGATGTTCGATGAGCATGCAAAACAAGTGAAAGGGAAGGGAAGATGAACCAATTCTAGGTTTAACTTGTTGGCACTGATGTTAATTTTCATATTCTTTTATGAGTTTAGATTTTGCTAATTTATCAAAAATGAAAGCTAAAGGAAAGAGGAACAAGAATAATTTGTGTGTTGTGTGAATTTAATTAGGGACTTTCTAGGTTTGGGTTTGTTTTTATGGGTTTTGTATATGTGTTTCTGGGTTTAATATGATGATTTCTTTTCATTTTTCAATTATTTTATTTCATTTTTAATTATGTACCTTTTATTTTATTTTAAAATAAAAAAATTTCACAGTCAGCATGTGACATGCCATCTACATCAGTTTTGACTGAGTCAAAATCAAGAGGGACCATGGTTTTGCAAAGAGAGTAAAACTTAAGGGGGCAAAAGTGTTATTTTCAAACTTGGGGGACCAAAATTACAAGTTTGTGAATTTGGGGGGGCAAAAATGCATTTTAGCCATTTTTTAATAAAAAATTGGTAAAATTCCAAGTTTCTAAAACAAAATTAAGAGGTCAATATAAGTTAAATATTTGTATTTTCCCAGAATTTATTCCTTTCCTTAAGATTTTTCCCTAGAATTATTTGTTTTGGATAAATAACGTCTCACACAAAAATTACAACATGATTAAGGATGGCAAATCTTGGTGTTCCTCACTAGTTGCTGCAATATGGCTTGTTCCATGAGAAAGAAGGATCTGGATGTCAAGTACCAAGATAATAGAACAAGGAAAGTGAGATAATAATTATGGAGCTTCATCATCCAATCATTAAAAACAAAAATTGAACTCGCTAATGGTGTGAGACCTATAAAGCTCTCCCATCCTAGAGTGAGCTTATAAATCATTATGATTGTTGCCGGTAAATAAGATTGATAACCATCAATATTGTGGAACCCCAATGCTCCTCCTAATAATATGCCTTCAACATTGATAGCTACCAATATTTGCAACAGTTTAGTTTTTATCACTTGCTATTTTTTATTTTATTTTATTTAAGATTACCATTTCCTTGATTTTACTCATTTCGTTTTAAATTGTATGCCATTCAAATTAAATGTGTTTGTTCTAAATTATATGTTATTTACAATATCAACAAATCATTAATATTTATTTTCCTATTATATCATTTATTACTTTATTTTTATTTTATTTTATTTATTTATTTAATACCATCAATGAATGATAATTTTGTCACTACCCGAAAAAAATGAATGATAATTTTGTACAATAACACACAATTACTCTTTTCTATGCAACAACTTTAACACGTGTTAACATCATAGGTTAGTTTGCATTTGATGTGATGATTATTCCTACTCCACAAAAATGTCAGTTGACCTTTATTTTAATTTTTTAATTACAAGTGTGACAAATTCAAGGTAACGTGGCAGTAACTTATATTTCCTCGAAGCTTCGCATCAACAAGCAAAGACTAATCTTTTTTTCCCTCGACTCGACCCTTATGACACATAGTATAGCCGTAAGGCTGAAGAAAGTATCGGTTTGACTTACTCATTACACGGCAACTTAAATATTTCATGTCAGGTGAACAATTGTTTTATCTTCCTTTTTTTTTTTTATTTTACAAAGTGGCAAAGACATAAACTCACGAGTACTTAAGGTCCTAGATTCGAACCCAAACGAAGACGTCCAACCTAACAATTTCAGCACTGCTAGTTAACTAGGCTTTGCGAACTAAACAATTGTTTTTCTTCCTTGAACGTATAATGAGTAGCCACAAAATAGTCTTTAACTATACATTTCGTTAGTCAAAATAGTTTTCGACGTTAAAATAATTCCTTTAGCATCATAATCTTGGAGCTCTTGTAGGGTTGAAGCATGATGGATTAACACATGAAGGGTTAAAACATAGAGTATGCATGAAAGATGTTAACATTTTTAGATCGAAAATATGAGCATTTGTTTTTGTCAATAACTATTTTGACTAACGATATGCACAATCAAAAATTATTTTATAATTTTGCTACGTTAAAAGACCATTGTGACCATTTGTTATACATTAAAAAAAAATAAAATCACCATTTTCCCTTTTCATATTATTTTCAAATTGTCACTATAACTTAGTCAAATATAATATACTATAAGAAAAGAAATAAAAAATCTCATATAACAAATTTATATATTTTCTCACATCATTAACCATTCAACAACAATTTCTTCCTGAATCTTCAAGAGCTACCACCAGTCCACCACAACACAAAACCAAAGAAACAACTGAAGATTTAGGATGAGAACCAATAATCACAACAATGAAGAATCTAATGACAATCACCATGTGATAGATATCTGCAAAATAGACAACGAAAGATTAGCTTCAATGCAACACAGAATTTCAGAAAACCCAAAATTACTAAGCAAATCCGCAGGAAAAATATCTTGTTGCATCTTCAAGGTACCACAAACCTTCGTTGAAGCAAACGTTAAAGCATACCACCCTCGTATAGTTTCCATAGGACCTTACCATCGTGGACAACCTCGTCTCAACATGATCGAAGAACATAAATATCGTTATCTTGGTTCTCTTCTAACAAGAACACAATTACCCTTAGAAGAGTTTTTGAAAGCCATTTCACCATTAGAAAATGAAGCCAGAGAGTGTTACTCCGAAACAATTCAACTTGATTCACACGAATTCGTTGAAATGATGGTACTTGATGGTTGTTTCATCATTGAACTTTTTCGTAAAGTTGCAAGGTTAGTACCTTTTGAAGTTGATGACCCACTTGTTAACATGGCATGGATTTTACCATTTTTTTATAGAGATTTTCTTAAGCTTGAAAATCAAATCCCTTTCTTTGTTCTTCAACGCTTGTTCGAAATTTCAAAACTACCCAATGAAAATTCACCGGTAACACTTTCATATCTTGCTATGGAGTTCTTCAACAACTCGCTACAAAGACCAGAAGAAGAAGTTATCATGATGATAACAAAGCAAAATGAATCAAAGCATTTACTTGATTTGGTTCGTTCGAGTTTTATTCCGATTAGTGTAAAAGAAAAAGAACTTAAAAGAGTTACCACACCAACGCACATAATTCATTGTGTAACAAAGCTTCGTCGCAGTGGGATTAAGATAAATCCGGGGAGGAGCAACGAAAGAGAGAGTTTCTTGAATGTGAAGTTCAAACACGGCGTGATTGAAATGCCAACAATAACAATGGATGATTTCATGAGTTCATTTTTGTTGAATTGTGTTGCTTTTGAACAATGTTTCAGTGGTTGTACTTCTTCTATGCAGCTATATTTTACAACTTATGCAACATTATTGGATTGTTTGATCAATACTTATAGGGATGTTGAGTATTTATGTGATAAGAACATAGTTGAGAATCATTTTGGGACAGAAGGTGAAATGGCACATTTTATTAATAATGCTGGAAAAGATGTTGCTGTTGATTTGGATATGTGTTATTTGTCTGGTTTGTTTGATGAGGTTCATCAATATTATGGAAATAGTTGGCATGTTCAATGGGCTAGTTTCAAGTATACTTATTTTGATACTCCTTGGTCGTTTATCTCTGCTTTGGCTGCATTGGTCTTGCTGGTTCTCACAGTTGGTCAGACATATTTTGCAGCTTATCAGTATTTTGATGCTTAACCTAGTTTTGCATCATGTAACCCAAATTATTAGTGTAATTAGAGATTTATTGATTTTATTTATTACAAGTTCAAATAGTGATTACTCTGTTTTATTGCGATGGTATGAGTCTTCTGACCAGAACTGTTCTGGATCTCAAAGTTCTTGATTTGTGTTATAAGTAGTTTGTAGAGTGCTTCAAAAAAATGTAGCTTGTAGAGTGAAAGATATATTAGAAACTCTACCTCGAAGGTCTTCTTATATTGATTTTATAAAAGTAGTGTGAAGTAAAATCCTTCGATTTTGCTATTCCCATTCGACCTGAAGCAAAATCTCGATTTTGACAACCTTGGAGAAGACTATTGAACTAAATGTAACAAAACTGAATCTAATAATAACTTACAGAATCAGTTTTGTTATGGGATAAGGCAAATTAAGAGAACTTTGAACCAACAACACTATTGATTTACAATGGATATAATTATAAACAATAGATAAGCAAGGCTTGAATGAAACAAATGTGAGGAAATAAATCAAATCAAATTGATTGTTGCCGTTCAGTAAGGATTGATAACCACCAATATTTGTAACGCTCATAATGATATGTCTTCATTTATAGCTGCCACCAACATTTCCAACGGTTTGGTTGTTATCACTTGCTTGATATTAATTGTGTAACACAAATCATTGCCAAGTTGATGAAGACAAACTGGTTGCATGCATGACGCGCAGGAAAGACTCAATGGAAATAGTGTAGATTTGACATTCGGTGTTGGATTAACTTGAATTAATTATTACTTCTCGGAAAGGGATTTCGGTCACAAACATAACTCATGGCTTTATCATGATATAGGGGTGAATTTAGCCATTCGAAGTCATTTGAAAGGACCAAAACCACATTTTTATTATTTCAACAAATTTTTATTTTTCTGTTTTGTTTCAGTTTGTTATTTTCGGTCCATTAGAGTTTGTTATTTTCCTAATATTCAACCTAAACTTTTGTAGTTTTAGAGACAGTTTTTCATTCAATAAAATTATCGAGAACTTTTTTCAATTATGGTGGATTCTGAAAACCTTATTTAATGGGTTTATTGCCTACAACTTGTCTTTTATCTTATTGTTTTAGTGCTTGTTAATCCTTACTTTCGTTCTGCATTACAGGTAAATAAAAGAAATAAAAAATTCTATTAATTAAGCTGCTATGTGGCCTTTGAAGATTCAAACTCTTACCCTCAATGATATGATATCGTGTCAAATTCTCCTTCTCTTCTTCTTAACTGGTCTCATAAGTCACTATATTAATTATAGAGAATAATAGTCTTTCTGATGTTTACTTGGTAATAAATTTCCACCATATTGACTCTATCTATGAACATATGAAAATGACTTACCATGCAAGACATGTTCCGTCTTTGACCATCCTTGACATTTCCAATTCCTAACTAGTTCTCGTAGTACAATACATTCCATGAAAGTTCGAGAATTCATGAGTATATATGGAAAGGCAATGCATAAATACTTGCATATATACCTTCAAGTGTTAACGTGCATTATACAAAAACTAGCCAAAGTTATTAAACGTTTCTCCTGTTTCGATTTTTTCTAAGTCCTTTTTTTAGCTACCAGCCTACAACGCATGCAAGGTTCTACAATGCCTATGGTTTCAGCAAGTGAAAACTTGGTCATTAATCAACTTCCTCAACCAACAAGACCCCTAAATGCTTATGACACGAACTTTGAAACACCCTCGACGGTGTATCCACAACGCGAAAATAACACTTTTGGTCATCCACGATATATGGTGCCACCAACAATGTTAAACGAAGAGAAAGGAGAGAAGAAATTTGTACTTGTTGATAAGCTTGGAAATCGCGTTTTGGACAAGATTTATGAGAAACTTCCAGCAAAGTTAAGAGATGAAATAAATTTGGAAGAAGTGTTGGGTAAAGAACGAAAGAGAGGAGGTAAATCAGAAAGTGGTAATTCACGTGGGGTTGGGCCTGGTGAAATTGGAATATCAGATAAAGAGAAGCTTGGGCGTTTCAAGATTCGAACTGTTGTTGCTGAAGAGGTGGTTGTCAAAGAGGATGAGAAGAAATAAGTTAATTTCTCTAGTTGGATTTGTTTAACTTTTACATGTAATTATTTTTCCATTATTTTTATTGATACTTTTATTGATCCTTTAAAGTTTCTCTTTTGAGCAAATGATACTTTAAAGTTAAAAATAGATTCTTTGATTCATTTCAAAATTGTTGTGATTTTCTTAAAGAGGTAGTCCAATTCGTGTTACAGTCTCCTAATTTAGTACTACCTCCGTATCTAATTATAAAACTCTTTTGAGAAAATATTTTCTCCCTTTTTATAAGACCCATTTCATATTTCCAAGTACATTAATCATTTCTTTTACCAACATACCCTTATTTATTTTGCATCTTTTTCTTCAATCAACAATAAATATTATATTGAAAACATAAATTAACTCTCTCTCTTAAGGATAAAATTGTAAAAACAATAGTAATTATATACAAATTTAATACCACAACCAACTTTTTTAATCTCCGTAATTTTTGCAAAAGGCTCCTATATTTAGGAACGGAGGTAGTATATATCCATATTTAGTGTGTTATACATTGTGTACCTTTACTCTAAAACACTTTATAATTTATATCATGGTTTTGATTTCAATTTCTCACTCACTAATCTTTTTTTTGGTCATGCTCACTCATTATTCTTAATTTGTATAAAATTAGCTATGTGAATGAAATAATTATAAAATAACATAACTTGATGAGATTTATTTCAAAAATATGTTACACTAATCATCCACTTTGTAATGGCTCACAATTTTATCATTCTTTTTCGGATTTATGTTCATTCATATTTTTATATATTAATACATACAAAATAAAATAATAACATTACTATCGATAAGCATCTCAAACGTACCCCACAATTGGTGAGATTAGAAAACCCGAAGAGTTTGAGTCTTTGATCATAGCTCAAATGGTAAAAATGTCGAAATTGTCTGATTGGACATTGTGATCAGGGTTCAAACTCTAACTTCTCAACTTGTGTTTGTGAATTTCTAATAACTATTGTCATTTTGCCTATTATCTAAAAAAACTAAAGAAGCCTTACCATGAAATCCGACTATTAAATCTCGACACTAACATAACATTTGATTCATTAACAAACTATAATATTGTAGTTTAAATAAAAGGCTAAAATACAGTTTTGGTTTCGCTATTTCGATCAAACCGCGATTTTAGTTCCTTGTATCTAATTTACCAATATCGTTCATTCAATTTAAATTTTTTGACCAACCTATGATTTTGACCATCCAATTTAAAATATGGAAATGAATTGTTTATTCTCTACTCCTTATATCATTCTTTTTTACTTTGTATGCTTGATCACGATTCAAATTAGGCATTTCGTTTTCATGTCATGTCACCTAATTCATGTGTTTGTAAAAATTCCAAAAATAAATACCAAAGTTGCGCAGTTAGAAGTGGAGAGACAAAAATTCTGCCTAAACAAACGACCGAATTTATATTTAAGTCAAATAAAAACTATACAAGTGTATACCCACACATTAAAAACACTTCAGCATCTAACAATCGCATATTAAAATTGTTTAAGTTTTTTTTCAAAAATAAAAGAATTATGGTTTATTTTTTATTTTATTTTCAACGCTAAGAAAATATTTCAGTTTTAGAAGCAAAACACCATTAACATTTAAAAAGATCTCAATTTTACTAGGTTTTTTTTAATAAGTCAAACTAGCCCTTGATTTTAGCATCATGCAGAATTGAAGCTGAGACAGTGAAAGAAATACACTCTAAAATGTCAAACCAACACCGCGAGGACAACTCAAGTGGATTTACTTAAGGTTGGTTAGGACTTAAAATCACTTGGTGTGTTACTTTTAAAAACGCTGCATGATTGATCCTAATCACGTGGTCATTTTTCATTCTTGCTGCAACGACTCTTTGTACTTGCAGAATCGCGGCATGACGGATGAAATCGCAGGATGATATTGGCTTGGATTTTGGACCCTATTTAAGCTGTTTTTTTTTTTTTTTTTTTTTTTTGTGAAAATTTGCCAAAGCTAATGAGAGAAATTTTAGGAAACTTAGATGCTAAGGGTTAAATGTCTTTGAGTGAAATTCTTGAGTTGAGACACACTTTTCATACATTTTAGGTCATTGAAATTTCATTAGAGGGATGATCAATGCTTTCTCAAGTGTGGGTTTGAGTGACTTGATAAACGGATAGAAATTATGATTTTTTTTTCTTTGTGAGCTTGTTGATATAACTTCTTGTAATCTCTTTCTATCCCTCATTTCACAGTGGATAGAAATTATGATATATTTTTTCTTTGTGAGTTTGTTGATATAACTTCTTGTAATCTCTTTGTATCCTTCATTTCACAGTGGATTGAAGAGTTATTCTCTCTCCTAGATGTAATTCAATTTAGGCTCAACTGAATATACAAATATTGAAGTGTTGTTTCTATACTATTTTATGTTTATATTTTGGTCTTGTGGATTTGCTTTGCTTAGTTAATAGGTATGTTGTTATTGTTATTGATTTAGATTACTTTGATTTGTTTGCTACCGACTTTTGCTCAGCACATTTAAATTTACTGGCATAATTTGATTTCTCAAATTCATAAAAGACTAATCAATATCATTTTATAAATGTGTTTTCTTTTCCTTTTCCCTGATTTTTAACACCATGAAACTATGAGAAAGTACATTAACACTAGTTGAAAAGAATTTAATTTGTCATGACATTGGATTAATGGGTCACTAATTGAAACAAGAGTGGTTCTATATGGCAAGAGACTCTATTTACAAGAAAGGTGCACCGTCGTATTTTTTCAATAATGATAAATCTTATGAAAAGGCATAAAAATGAAATACGGGAAGTTGAACTTAATATTTATTTATTTTCTTAAAAATGAATACACTTTTTGTATCTCTGATGATCAAGGTGAGTTTGTTCTGGTTAAGACGAACTGTTTCTCTCCTCTTTGTGATGTTGATGTTGGCGAGGTTGTTGGACTTCACACGACGCTACAATAGGTGGCTGATCTTCACTATGACCATGTTGATTTTGTTTTGGATTCCAAGTCTGTTGTTGAACATTTTAATTCAAACCTAGTTGATAGTAGTGAACTAGGTTGTATTATTCAGGCTTCTAGGCAGTTGTTTAGTTGTAATTTTCAGAACTCTCATGTCGAGTTCAATAGGGAGGCAAGTCAATGAGGTCGCTCATGAATTAACTAGGGTAGCCCCATCTCATGGTAGCTCCCACGTTTATGATGATGTACCGTCATGTATCCGAGATTTGATAGATAATGAAAAACAATGAATTTCTTCCCTACAAAAAAATGAATACACTTTGTATTCTTGCCATTCTTGCATTTTTTTTATTGTTTTTTGCTTAGTTTGTTTCCAATTCCATGATGTGCTTTTGCTTAGAATAAGTGAATAACACTGGGTATTATCTGCCACTCAAAAAGTGAATATTTTTGCCATCTGAATCAAAACAAAATTATAAGAGAGAAACAAATTCACCAGATTTTCAAGTCATTTGTGTGCGATTAGGGCGAAAGCTAATTCGCACGCTTAAGAATTTTCCTTGATGCAATACCGGGAAGACATTGACGGTTTGCTAAACTGTTTAGTATCATTTGGTAATAAAGACATTGGACAACACTTGTTATTGTGAAGTATGATGATGGTCGATATAGAAGGTGGCAGAGTTGCGAATGTTTATGGGGTTACTATTTTTAATCTCGATGGTCTAATATTAAATTAACAATCGAAATTGTTCGATTTTAATTTTATCTTTGTGTAATTTGAATTGTTTGATCTCAATTTAACGGTAAAGATCATTTATAGGGTGTAAATGCATGTTTTTCTTACAATAGAAAATCCACATTGTTACATGGGTACTGAGCAAATCTTTGTTGAAATGTCTCGGATATTTTGCTACTAGCCACATTGACCATCATAATGATGTGAATTTTGAAAACATCATTTTTTGAAAAGAAAAATATTAATCACAAGGCAAAGCAAGATTATAAAAAGAATTCCTTAAAAAATTTTATAAAAGTATGTACTTTATTATCTTTGTATTTTGTTTTCTAATAACTTTTTTATTATGATTTTGATGAAACAAGATTTTACGAATTATTTTATAGAATGCATATATATATTTTTATTAACATGAGCAAATTAAACAACACTAACTTTTTTTTTTACAATGAACTAACTTTATTTTAAAATTAAAATTTAAACTTAAAAATTATTGCTATATACTGTATAATGTATGGAAGGCAACTAACTGATGCAAATTATATATATTAGTTTTCTTATGACTGTAATTGTAGATTAATTCAACAAATAAAGATTCAACTTACGTCTCATCAAATTTGAGTTTTGAATTGTTGGTCAATTTATTTTGAATTAAGGGTTAAGGAGTTAAAAAGTCTAGGATTTAAGTTCTTACAAAAAGAAAAGAAAAATTAAGGTAATAATTATCATACTAATATTTGTAAAAAAAAAAAAAATCAAATTTTGTTGCAAATATAATAAAGGATGATGATGAATAACATATAAAAACCTTCATGACAAGTGAGACAAGTCATAGAAAGGACAGGAACAACTAACTAGCATCTTTGAACCAGTCCTTTACCTCACCGTTGGATGTTAAGAACCTGTCATATAAAATTTCATGGCCCGTACCATTTGACCTAAACTAATTAAGGACAAGTCCAATAAAGACTATTTCAAGAGCCAAGTCTTTGATTAATTCGTTATCTTTGATTTAGTTGGTTAACATAAGCATAACACTGTCCATGGTTAATTTAGGGAGACAGTCCTATATATATTATGCCGCGGCAAAGCACAAGCCAAACAAATCATCATATTCTCAAAACTCAACTCAACAACATTTCTATTGGCTTCAGCAATCATCAACAACTCCTATCTTCATCAATTTTCTATTCCTTAGTGAAGGCATCGATCACTAATTCATTACCAAGGTTTAACTTAATTGGTTTTCAATCTTATAAGAACATGCACACATTTCAAACTGAAGGCAGAACCTCAGAATCACGCTATGGACTTCTTGATCAATCCACGACATCAACTTCAGCATCATATAATTTGATGAACTCCAATACTATTTCCAATTTGCCTGAACAGGGAAATTGTAACCAATATAACTCAAATTATTGTGCACCATATCCAACAATAACAAAGCGGGTGATTAGATTTAAAAGGGTTTATTCAACAAGAACACGTGGACGTTCTGGTCCATTACAGTCTCTGTCTCGTAAACTTGATCGATTCAAGATTCGAACAGTTGTTGTAGAAGTTGCTTCAAACCCTGAAAGTGCACAGAAGAAATGATTTTTTTTCTTTCTTTCTTTCCACTAATTAAATTAACTTAACACCATCCTTAACCCTTTTTCGGAATATCTTGTAAATCTTGTGTTTATACATCTAAATAACATGACAGTGTTGATCAAAATCTTTTGAACTGTTGTTGCCACCTATGATTCTGCTATATATCGTTTTTATTTTTTGCTTAAAGAGCTATACATCATTATTCATTACCAATTTACCATATGTAAACAAGGTAATCGCAAAATATAAACTATTTGTGATATGATAAATTAAAATAGTTATTTATGAGAAACAAAGATTCTACTTGAGTGATATATGTTACTAATTTGATCATCATCCAATCTCTACTATAACAGAAATCCTAGTATTTTTATATGCAATCAACATAATACCAACTTCTAACCATCAATGTAACATTAGCACATTTCACCATGTGTGACCCTTTATGTAGTCTTATAGTATGTTCTACAACATCATCCTTGACAATTTTGATGTTTCCTTTGAAAACAGTTGTGTCGACAGACTCAACACCGACACTATTTATAGAATAGAGAAATAATAAAGAGTGAGATGACAGAGAAACTACTAAATTGCATATTTAATCTTTTAACTCAAGTAGTCTAAGGGCAAAACAACATTGTATTCCATATTTTAAATTTTAAACAAATACATATTAATAAACAATCATAAGTAGTAAAATTTGTATGAAATCCTGCTAAATATTTATGATTTTGGTAAAAGACAAAAATAATCAGGCAAAGCGTGTATATATATATATATATATAGTCTCTTAACTATTTTGCTGCGATGCCATTTTTCAATTCATCTTGAACCAAATTCTGTTGAGTCGACTATGATACAGGAGAGATAGTTAGAAGACTTCTATCGCTAGTAGTACTAATTTCCATTTCTTTGATCACCATCTCTTCTCTTGGTAACCTAACCTTCCTAGGATAACAGTGAATCCTAACGGAAATTAGCTACTCATGCTATTCAAACCTAATCAAAAGAATATGCAAGAAAGTAAATGAATTACGAGTATCTTGAGATGCAAAAATCATTTCTTAAACTACTATAAAAGAATTACAAATTTTATTATAGTATTTATTTAAAATTTATCCATCAAATATTTTGAGATGAAAAAAATCATTTCTCAAACTATTATAATCGATTTTATTTGACATTTCTTTTTCAATCGATAGTAAAACCAATTTATTTGGTCTTTGTTGAGACATATCCTCCTTCTTCGATAAGATTTCAACAATTTTAGTTTGTTAATATTTCTTTCCACCGAAGTAGCAGTAATCAAAGACTTTATTCTATAAGCAAAAGCAACAGATACATTTAGAAAAAAAAATCAAGTCTTATATGTAATTAAGTATGTCAATTGCATAGCATTTTCAACTTGTCCGATTTCTCTTAATATTTCCAATTCTAAGCATAGGTCTAATTGACGGCATCTCAAACCAGCCTTCTTCTTCAAAGAATTATAATAAGAAACACTATAATTAAAACCAAACAGACCAAATATGAGAGAAAGCCAAAAACACAGTAGCACCAGACAAAAATAGTTATCAAGTTTCTTAACTTCATTAGAGAGGATCCTCACAAACAACTTTATAAATAAGAGAGGATAAAAGAAAGAAAGACAAAACCTGGGTGATCACATAGTTTCTTCTTCATTTGTCATACTGGAAAGTGTGATCAATAAATGCATAAAGTTGAAGGGAGTTATTGAATCGAACAGTCCAAGATGATTACGGTCAAAAATACTGCGCGGAATATAGACAGACGTTCAGGCCATCCTTTTTATTTGGAGCAGACAAAAAATGCCTTTTTGCCCATACCACATGACCTAAACTAATTAAGGACAAGTCGTCCAATAAAGACTACTTCAAGAGCATTCATTTTCCTTGTCAAATAAATCATGAGTTAAGTCTTTCATTAAAGACAGTTCTATATATATTATGTCACGGCAAAGCACAAGCCAAAGGCATCATATATTCTCAACACTCAAAATTTCTATTGGCTTCAGCAACAACTCCAAACTTTATCTACTTAATTAATTTTCTTTATCGATCACTAATTCACTTTAAGGTTTAATTAATTTGGTTTTCAATCTTATAAGAACATGGAGACATTTCAAAGTGATGGCAGAACCTTAGAATCACACTTTGGACTTCTTGATCAATCCACGACATCAACTTCAGCATCATATAATTTGATGAACTCCAATACTATTTTCAATTTGCCTGAACAGGTCACATGCGACCAATATAATTCAAATAATTGTGCACCATATTCAACAACAAAGAAACATGTGATTAAATTTAAAAGGGTTTATTCAACAAGAACACGTGGGCGTTCTGGTCTATTACAATCTCTGGCTCGTAAACTTGATCGATTCAAGGTCCGAATAGTTGTTGTAGAAGTTGCTTCAAACAGTGAGAGTGAACAGAGGAAATGATTTTTTTTTCTTTCCGCTGATTAAATTAACTTAACACCACCCTTAACCCTTTTTCGTAATATCTTGTAAATCTTGTGTTTATACATCTAAATGACATTATGAACTGTTGTTGTCATTATGATTCTGCTTTAGATCGTTTTGTTTTGTTCAAAGAGCTATACACATCATTATTCATTAGCAATTTACCATATGTATTAACGTGCTAATCGCAAAACATAAACTATTTATGAGAACCAAAGATTCTACTTAAGTGATTGTGTGAGATGTTAGTAATTTGATCATTAATCTTTTATATCTAATCCTAGCTGACATCCAAACACTAATCCCACTTACCTTAACCTAATTTTTTGGCGCCCCCTATCCCCAAAATTTGAATTTCAAATTCATTCTTGAAACCCTGATAGCTTCTATCAATCCACGCATTTTCTTTTTCCAAGACAATCGCTGCACACAACCATGAAGAGGCCGTGTCGTCTTTGCTAGGCTTGAATGTTTGGTTTATAATGTCTTTTTTTCTGCATAGTAATCATTGTTTTAATTTCTAGTTTTTGATTTTTGTAACTTAAAGCATTTTTCTTCTCTAGTTGACCAGTTTTGCATAACCTATTTGTTTCTCAAATTAATAGATCAAGCTGAATTGGGTGTCACATTCGATCTGGCTACGCGAACAGATTTGATGCGAATGTGTACTTTCGTCATGCAATTTGATATTTTGAACAATGTAAGTCATTTTGTCCTATCAAAATACATGCTACTGTTAGAATAAAGATAACATTCAGTTTTATGTTATTCAGTTTGAAACCACTCATATTGGGATTTAGATAGCATTTTTACATTGACAAACTTGATTCTTTCCTTATCATTTATATCTTTTTGTTCAATTTTGGTTGATGACAATTTTGTTCTACTATTGTGTTTCATTGTTGATAAACAAAATTAATTTCAAAAAATCTAACGAGAAAGAGGAGGTTACTTTAATGATGTTGATATCCGGTTAGTATTGATATTAGAACGGTAGTGTCTTACAATTCTATAGTTCTGCACAAGTTTCAGAATCCAGTTTTGATCTTCGTCCTGTTTTTGAATTGCATTTCTATCTAATTTGCTATTTTCTCTTATATTGATTGTTGCAAATCGAATGCATTAGTTTTGTTTGTTGTGTTTTTAATGTGTACAAAAAAGATCTCATTGTATACATTCTATATATCGAATGCATGGAAGTTTAATTTACTGTAGAAATGCAAAGGTAATGTGCATTCTTTGTTAATGATTGTTGCTTAGTTTTTCAAATTATTGAAATCCATTGTGTTATATATGGACTTCAATTTTTCTTTTAATTTAGAGAATGATGAAATTTGGTGAGGATTAGTAACTTCCAGCTTCTGCGGCTAACTTACAGTTTCTTTTGAATACGTGGGTTATTTGTGTTCTTTCGTTTTTGTTTAAATTACAGTGTCAAATTATGTTGGGACAAGCGTGCAGGATTTGATGGATGCGCAAGTATGATTCGAAATATATATGTTTTAAACATGAGTTTGCATCTTGATAGAATTTCAAAAGAAACTAACAACATTTTATATATCATTACAGAACAAACATGGTGGCGACTGGCGATTATCCAACCGAAGTTGATACTTTTATTGGTAAGCAAATGCTATTCGAGGTTGAGATTACAGTCGGGAATTTAAAGCACAATTGCACCAATTATGCTGTCCAGCGCACCTCCGACAATGCTGATCTCATCAACCAGTTTATTGCGCATCATAAGATTGAGGTGGGAATGTTTAAAGTAACAACTTGATGTAAATGTTGTTGTTTTATATAGGTAATTAACACTGATTGATGCGTTTTCACCAATTTTGTTTAGATTTCTATTGAGGAAAATTAGCCTAATCAAAAGGATGTTGTTCTCAGTACTGGGGATGAACCACCGTCTGAGGTTAACTCTTGATCAAAACTTACAGTTTCTGTTTTATATATGTATGTTATTATGCTGTTTACAGGTTAGACTGGCTGAGTGTGGTGACTCCACCAAAACTCAGCACAAGGATGCTGTCGATGAAGGCACGCCATGCAGCAAGGTCGTTGGTAAAAGGACTGCTGATAGTGTGGGGTCTGCTACAAAGGATGTCCTAGAACTTGTGGATAACTCCATCACAAAACCAGCGAAGCTAACCTCCAAACTTGGCAAGAATGTATGCATTCCAGTTTTTGCTGTTGAAGGAATTGATATACCAGGGAATTTGTTTAGGCCCGTTCCATTGCCCTTTGATCATGATTTGATGAATTTATAGTATACTTATGAAAAGAGGTTGTCTGCAGATGAGATCAAGAATGGCTGTCTGGTAGATTGCTGTGTTTCTGTTTTCACATCTAATTAGTCATTATATAATTTAACACCTGTACCTTTATCTAACTTTTCATGGCAATTGACATTTATAATGTTTTCTTCCTGGCATGGTTTGTTTCAGATTTTAAAAAAAACCCATTTTGTTAAAAAAATAATTGTTTGACTCAAAATAAAATGGTAATTGGAGAAGCTTTATAAAAATCTATTTTTTACTAAATATAGGGAACTCAGCTGCAATGATTTCAAATCTTGAAATATTAATTTTATGTAAGTAATAATATATGAGTGGCTTTGTATTTTTTAGTTCTAAAAAACGCACCCTATATCTCAAAACTTTTATTAAAAGGTAATATGATATTAGTAAACTTTTTGCAATTGTGAATTTTTTGTTAAATATATTATTTGATCCATCCAGCATTCAAATTAATTTTGTTTTACTGGTGCAAAATATTACAAATTAAAACATTTGTAATATGTAATTAAGTCCAATCACATTTCAAATACGTTATTAGGTCCATTAACTCTTGAAATATATTTTTAAGTACTTGATTAGTTTTGCTATAAAAAAAAAAGCACTTGGTTAGTAATCAATAAGTTTGTTATAGTCAAATATTAGATAATGAAAAGTTGGATTAACAAAATGCTGATTAATACGTTAGTGGACATATTAGTATCATAACCACTCACAAACAAGCCTGATTTATCAAAAAATAGGCTCATTTAAAAAAAAAACACATAAAAGCTTATTTATACTAAACAAATTATCGTATATAGGCTTAAATATGACAATCGTCCCTGTAAAAAAAAAATTTGAATTACATCCCTGTAAAAAAAATTTTGTTTTAAAATAGTCTCTGGGCCCACTTATGAGACGAATTGACATGTTTCTGGGCCACGTGGCAGTTGCTGACTGTGCAACTTTGGCCACGTGGCAGTCCAACTCATTTATTTATTTAAAATTGTATAATTTTATTTCTGGAAATTAATTTAAGTAAATTTCGAATTAAAAAATCAATTAAAAATTAATTAATCGTTTTAGAATATAAAAGGGGAGAAAGGGTGGGAAAATATGAAATTAGGGTTTCAGATTCCATCTTCTTCCTCTTCGTTCCAATCATCCTTCTTCCTCTTCTTCGATTTCGAAATTCTTCTTATCCAAAAACAGTGGTCGAAGATGTCAAGAAGTAGAGGATATTCGAATAGCAGAGGTTCTCACTCATTTTCAATCTCCAGAAACGGTGGATCCCGCAACAGTGGTGGTGGATCTCGCAACGGTGGTCGTAACCCCAACAGTGGTGGTCGTAACCCAAACCAGATGATGTGTACGTTACCTGTTTGTGGTTGTAACCTCACTATGAAGATGTACATAGCAAACACATTTGAGAATCAAGGACGCAGGTTCTGGTGCTGCAGAAGGAGTATTGAAGGAGTATCAAAAAAAATATTTAATTAAAAATTAAAATAAATTTTTTTGATACGTCGCACACACACTGCCATATGTACATGTCGTCGACACACCTCCGACACTCAGATACATCTCATGACTGTTCAATTTTCAGTTTTCCTCTCTTTAATTACTATTCTCTAACTTTAATTACCTCCTCTGTTTACTTTGATAGATGCATGTAAATTTTGATGCACCCATTTAATTTATTAGCATTTTTCAAGATTTGTTTATTTTTCAAGATCGTGCTCGAACTTCTGAGTTTGGTTTATGTAAGACAAGGATTCGCAATTTTCATTTTATTATAAGTTTAGTTTGAAATTCACAACTTCTCTTGAGTTTTTGTTTTGATTTTAGTTAAAAAAAATTAACTAATATTTACAACTTTATTTTACATTATTTGGGTCAGATCCCTTTGCAAGAAATTAGCTACTCATGCTATTTAAACCTAAACAAAAGAATATGCAAGAAAATATATGAATTACGATCACTGTTGGTCAATTTCTCGCTTCCATGAAGCCTTTGATCGTTGGTAGCCTTCCTATATTGCAATTTTCTCCTCGTCAGAGTGTCCTTTTTAAGTGAGGCAAAGCCTCTCTGCATAGGCAAGCAAATTCCAATATTTTGGACCAATCGTTGTATGACACACACAACTTTGTGCACATCGTGCATGACGTAGTGATTGACCATTTTCAACTATATTCCATGTTGCGTGACGTGCAGCTCATTGCATGCATCACATATTGTCCAGTAGTTATACACTTAACCCTTCTTTATGGTGGCGCGATGCGCAACTCCTACTACGTATAGCACATGAAGCGGTAGCTGATCGTTCCTTAATTGTTCATCTCTTGTTCGATTTTTCCTCACTTAAACGTTTGTAGTGACTATCCCCCTAGAAATCACTTGATTATTCTTGTAAAAGTATAACATGACCACATAGTTGTCTGGTTTGGATGATACGACATGGTAGAAGACCTCGTCCTTCAAATTACTTTCACATGCCTATCCATTAAATTATATACATAAATCGACTAAAACAAATGTTAACTTGCTAGAAAGACTAGAAAATAGGTCCTAAATGATTTCATCAATGTTGCTGTGTTTCTAAAGGACTGTCAAAACCTTACATTCCATTTTTATGCCTCTCCATTGCTAAAGATCACTTTCTTGTAAGAATAGTAGGGAGTTTAGTTTTTTTAAGATTCTCCTCCGGATGGTCTCCCTGTGCTTTTGCTAGCAGGCTCTTAAAAACCATACGTTTCCTTTTTTTCTTTTTGTCCTTTTTCCATTTCTAAAAAAAAGGTAGTTGATATTTATATTGTAATGGGTTAGACTATCTATTGTAGTACTTCCCATTAATCTATTTTGGTTATATATAAAAAATATATTAAACTCAATTTTTCTCCCTCTTTATACTCGGTTAACGATTCAACTTCTTTTAACAATGAATTATCTATGAGCCATTATCATAATTTCAATGGAATAGTAGGTTGAACTTGAAGCGTGATTGTGATATACCAGCAACACCCATTCTTAATTCTACAAAGCAATAATGATTAATATGAATGATTAAACACTTCCCATTTGTCCTTAAAAAAAAACACTTCCCATTTGTTTCATTTTCTTTACCAACCTGTGATGGTGTTTAAATTCTGCTCAGTTTTCTACTAACAAAGTCCCACCGGCAAGCACATGAAATATGAGGGACCAACATGAATGTTCCTTGATTTAACACAAACACAAATAAACTTCATGACATTAAAAAAAACAAAGTTCCTTACTTAAGAAAAACATAAACAAAGTTCATCATATATAACTAAAACTTACGCAGAAGCCTAGGCTAACAAACGCTAAATCTATATTGAAATCTAACAGAAATTGAGAAAATTTCTCGAAAACATTATTTAATGAAATAAAAGCTGTTTCTTAGGTTATAACTGTTAAAAATAAAAAAATCCTAATGGGCCGAAAATAACAAACTGAAACAAAACAGAAAATTACAAAAATTGGGCTAAAATAAAAGTATTATAAAAATACTATGGAAACCCTTGTACATAAAAAAACAAAGATTCTTGATTCAACAAATTCACGTTGATAGTTATGTAATTTAACGGTGGATATGAATATACGTGAATGCATATATCATCAAATCTGCATCCACATTCATTAAATAGCAAGTAGTTGAAATATCCATTTATTTTATCCATAAATATACATTGAGATATCGGCACCGTGCCTGTTGCCATACCTGGGAGTGTGGGTTTTTTTGCTGTCCCTAATAATATTATGAACCTACTTTTTTTTTTTTTAGTAATATTATGAACCTACTTAATTTAATGATGGTCGTTATTTGGACCACCACCATGATCAAAAACATTTACTTCACCATTCTAAGTTCACCCGTCTATACTCTATACACGTGTAACAGGAAGAAAAGTCACGCAAAGGACAGACACAGCTAGCTAGCATTGTTGAACCAGTCCTTTACCTCAACGCCGTTGGATGTTAACAAACCTATCAGTATCGCATAAACTTTCAAGGCCCGTACCGTATTCTGACCTAAACTAATCAAGACAAGTCCAATAAAGACTACTTCAAGAGCATTTCCCTTGTCAAGTCAAAAAATCATGGGTCAAGTCTTTGATTAATTCGTTATCTTTGATTTGGTTGGTTAAGGAGACAGTCCTATATATAAATATAGCACAGCAAAGCAAAAGCCAAACAAATCATACTCTCAACATTCAAAACTCAACATTTCTATTTGCTTTAGCAATAAGCAACAACTCCTAAGAATCACACTTTAATTTGGTTTTCAATCTTCTATTCTATAGTGAAACCATCGATCACTAATTCATTACCAAGGTTTAACTTACCTGGTTTTCAATCTTATAAGAACATGCAGACATTCCAAAGTGATGGCAGAACCTCAAAATCACACACTGGACTTCTTGATCAACCTGCAACATCAACTTCAACTTCAACGTCATATAATTTGATGAACTCCAATACTATTTTCAATTTGCCCGAACAGGGCACATGCGACAAATATAATTCAAATAATTATGCACCATATCCAACAACAACGAAGCGGGTGATCAAATTTAAAAGGGTCTATTCAACAAGAACACGTGGACGTTCTGGTCCGTTACAATCTCTGGCTCATAAACTTGGTCGATTCAAAGTTCGAACGGTTGTTGTAGAAGTTGCTTCAAACCCTGAAAATGAACAGATAAAATGATTTTTTTTTTCTTTCCACTAATTAAATTAACTTAACACCATCCTTCAACCTTTTTCGGAATATCTTGTAAATCTTGTGTTTATACATCTAAATGACATGACAATATTCTAAATCTTATGAACTGTTGCCACTATGTTTCTACTATAGATTTTTTTTTTTTGTTGCTCAAATAGCTATACACAATTATTCATTAACAATTTACCATATGTAAGGTAATCGCAAAATATAAACTATTTGTGATATGATAAATCAAAATAATTATTTATGAGAAACAAAGATTCTACTTGAGTGATATGTTAGTAATTTGATCAATATCCAATCCCTGCTATAACAAAAGTCATAGTATTTTTATAGGCAATCAACATAATACCAACTTCTTATGTAACACTAGCACATGGGTGACCCCTTTTTTTTTTTTTTTTGTTACAAAAGAGG
>Ga0228710_1003719_pt1 | contig 24179 bp, 30 predicted proteins | sample MedpolnodulmetaG_FD_177995 | JGI IMG/M metagenome (GOLD analysis project Ga0228710, IMG submission 177995) | Root nodule microbial communities from Medicago polymorpha collected in Santa Monica, California, United States - pink nodules | ecosystem: Host-associated > Plants > Roots > Nodule...
GTCTCTTTCAGTTGTGATTGAGCAAAGGAAGTCTCTTGGAGTTGTCCTTGAGCATTGAGAAGTCTCTTACTTTGTGTTTGAGCAACTTGTAATTTGATATTACATTTTAGTGAAACTCTCCTTGGAAATGCAAGGGGGACAAGACTACTTCCGGTTTGTGGAAGGAACCTGTATAATTGCTTGTGTTCTTTCTTTCTCTGCTCTCTTACTCTCTATCCGCTGCATTAAGACTCTGAACTCAAGTCAGACTCTGAACTCTCTCAGACTCTGATCCTGGGAACAATTTTTATAACGTAAAAAGGAGAAGTTTTTGAAAAACACAATTCAACCCCCCCTTCTTGTGTTTTTTCTCACCTTCAAAAAGCATTGGTGGAAAAAGGTATGCTTTTGTAGTTGTTGATGATTTATCAAGATTTACATGGGTAAATTTCATTAGAGAAAAATCTGATACCTTTGATGTTTTTAAAGATCTGTGCACACAACTACAAAGAGAAAAAGGTAGTACCATTGTGAGGATTAGAAATGATCTTGGAACTGAGTTTGAGAATGCCAAGTTTAATGAGTACTGCTCTTGTGAAGGAATCAAACATAAATTTTCATCTCCTATAACACCTCAGCAAAATGGTGTTGTGGAAAGAAAGAACAGAACCTTACAAGAATTAGCCGGAGTTATGCTTCATGCAAAACATATACCTTATCATTTTTGGTGTGAAGCCACGAACACAACATGTCATATACACAACAAGTTTACCCTAAGGTATGGAACCACAAAAATCTTATATGAGATATGGAAAGTAAGAAAACCTACTGTCAAACACTTTCATGTTTTTGGAAGCAAGTGCTACATATTCGCTGATAAAGATCACAGAAGGAAAATGGATCCCAAGAGTGATGAAGGGATTTTTCTTAGATACTCTACAAACAACAGAGCTCACAAAATTTTCAACTCCAAAACCAAGGTTGTCATGGAATCCATCAGTGTGGTGATAGATGATGTTTTTGAAGACAGAGTTCTAGATGTTGAATCAGATGTTGAAACATCACTTCAGGAAACATATGCACCTCTCCAAGTGAATGAATCTGAGACTGAGAAAGAAGCAACTGAACAGAGTGAACAAGATCATGCATCCACGAGTAAAGTTCCTTCCATCAGAGTTTAGAAGAATCATTCTCAAGAACTCATTATTGGGAATTCTGATCAAGGGATCACAACCAGAAGATCCAATGAAGTTATTTCGAATTCTTGTTTTGTGTCCAAGTTTGAACCAAAGAATGTCAAAAAAGCTCTCACTGATGAATTCTGGATTGAAGCTATGCAAGAGGAATTAAATCAGTTCAAGAGAAGTGAAGTGTGGAATCTGGTTCCAAGACCAGAAGGTATGAATGTTATTGGTACAAAGTGGATTTACAAGAACAAGTCTGATGAGAATGGAACAGTGACCAGAAACAAGGCAAGGTTAGTTGCTCAAGGCTATACACAAGTAGAAGACCTGGACTTTGATGAAACTTTTGCCCTTATTGCTAGGTTGGAGTCCATAAGGATACTTTTGGGAGTGGCTTGTATACTCAAATTCAAACTGATCCAGATGGATGTGAAGAATGCCTTCTTAAATTGTTACTTAAATGAAGAAGTGTATGTTGAACAACCAAAGGGATTTGTGGATCCTAGCTTTCCTAATCCTTTCTATAAATTGAAGAAAGCTTTTTATGGCTTGAAGCAGACACCTAGAGCATGGTATGAGAGACTCACGCAATTTCTTGTCAATTAAGGATACAAAAAAGGAGGAACAAACAAGACCTTGTTTGTGAAAGATGATAATGGAAGATTGATGATAACACAGATCTATGTTAATGACATTGTTTTTGGTGGGATGTCGAACAAGATGGTTCAACATTTTGTTCAACAAATGCAGTTTGAGTTTGAAATGAGTCTTGTGGGAAATAATTTGATCTCGTGGTTTTGTAAGAAACAAAATTGTGTGTCCCTATCTACTACTGAAGCTGAGCACATAGCAGCTGGTAGCAGTTGTTCACAACTTGTGTGGATGAAGCAGATGTTAATGGAGTATAATGTTGAACAAGATGTTCTAACATTGTACTGTGACAATTTGAGTGCAATCAATATTTCCAAGAATCCTATCCAACATAGCAGGACAAAGCACATTGACATACGACATCATTTCATCACTGATCTTGTTGAGGAGAAGGTTATGACACTTGAGTATGTTGACACAGAGGAACAACTGGCAGACATCTTCACCGAGGCCTTAGATGCTAAGCAATTTGAAAAATTAAGGGGCAAGTTGGGAATTTTCCTGCATGAGGAGGTGTAATGATATGATTTGTAAGGCGTGTTCTGTAATGACTTACTTCTATTAAAGCGATAAAACACGTGAATAATACAAATATTCAAGAAATAGACGTCACGTCTTCAAAAGTTCTCAACACATGCATACTAAAATTTCTCAAAACGTTGCGGCGGATAAATAACATACGTCTCCAAATAGCCATGTCATAAACATTAAGATACATCATCAAATAAATCTCCAATCTCAACATATGAGTAAAATCTCAATAACATAGTCATTACCAAAATAAAAGATAAGACTGACATTCTAAATCAGAGCCCTTTACTAAGACTCCAAAAACAGATAACGGAGGTAGCTCCCGTTATCCTCAAGCACTCACAAGAAAAGCAACTAATCCCTGGGGGTTAGCTTTGAAGGGATTTTAAGAGGGGTTTTTCAAAATTTTAATCCTCTTTGCGGAAGAAATCCCATTGAAAATGGATCTTGATTAAATCATTAATCACAAATCAAACATAAACTTAAACACTTTAAGATTCATATGTTTACCTCTTGAAGAGCAGAACATTTGTAGAAGAAATATTTCTGATCACGAGCAAAGCAAAGCAGCGATGCCTCTACTCAGTCCACACGAATAGAACTTCTCCGATGACCGGTGCTAGCCAATTCCAATGGAGATTCAGAGAGAACAAGGTTTAGAGAGCGGCGGCTAGAGTTTCACAACTTTTGTGAATTAGGTTAAGCACTCACAAAAGGTCTGTAATGCTTCAGCACAAGAGTTATATTTATAGAATCACTTGTGTGGTCAGAAAGACAACACTTAAGTACACCGTACCTTACGGTGGACCGCGTTTCTCTATTTTTCGTAGACTTCGTTCTTCAAGGATTCCAATAGCAATCAACCATGAGAATAGGCGTGGTTGCTAGAGGAACACACTCACTGCACCTCGAAAGAGGCTTTGATACGCTAAAGAGAAACTTGTCTTTAGAAAGTAGGTCGAATATAAAGTTTAGGTTTAGGGTTTGTTTGCGAAGGATTTGTTATTATGATGAACCAATAATCCCAAGGCACCTTTTTATTATTATTGTTATTTTCTTTCAAAACAAAAACCAAACCTTTTTAACCTTTAAAACTTTCATTCTAATCATTGTTAAAAGTTAATTAAATTCATAACTCCCTGTCGGAACGATACTCTTTATTATTACATCGGTAAACCGTGCACTTGCGGATTTACTCATCACGGGGTATATCCATGACTCATGGGATCAAACTTTAAGAACGGCCGACTACGACCCTGTTGCCTTTTGGAAGAGCATAACCGGTTTAAACCAATACAATTCCCACTCCAATAAGGCTAGTAACATTCACAACCCTATGCTTAGGTACCTTCAAAGGGTTATGGCTTGTATCATTTGGGGTAGGAAAGAGGTAGGAATGATGAGGACTGATGAATTAATTCTCCAAACATTTGCTACTATTTGCTTGATTATCTTGTTTCCATTGCTAAAGTGAAACTGGATGATAAAGGTGATATAGTGGTAGGTGGAATCATCACCTTTATTGCTAGGAAGTTTGGAGTGGGTGTGAGTAAAGGGATCAATAGGATTGAGGGGAACTGTTATCTAGACTTAGATACCCTCACCACTATGTCTTTTATTAGAACTCATGGTCCGACTCACAATTACCAATATGAGTGGAGAATTAATAGAGCTAATTGTTTGATTATTCTATCTAATCCGGTCATAACTAATCTGGAGGTGGTGGAAAATTTTCTTTATGTTGGTACTAACCCATAGGTACATAATGATGGTGGTGATGATGAGGAGGTAGGTGCACACTTGCACCATGAACAAGAAGTTGGTGGGCACTTTAATGATGAACGGTGGGCATGGATGGAAACCGAAGTTCAAAGAATAAGCACTGAGCAACAAAGACAAGGTATTGAAATGGTCGGGCTGCGGAATGATGTCCAAAGGGGCAATCGCATAAACGAAGAAAACAACCAAATGCTCTGGAACATGATGCAACACCTTCACCACCAAGGTCCCCCTCATGGACCTCAATAAAATTCTGAGCTTTCCTCTTCCTTTACTTTTCTCTTCTCTCCTCTTCTCTTCCTTTCTCTTCTCTTTTTCTCTTCTTCTTTTCTTCATTTCAAATCATTGAGGACAATGCTTCTCCCAAGTATGGGGGGGAGCCAATAGAGTGTCTTGTCTTGTTTTAGTTAAGTGTCGTAGTGTTTCCAAACTCCCTTGGACTTTAATTTTTTGTTTTGTTTTGTTGCGAAAGTCATGTAAAGCAGCTTGTTTTTATTATAAATTATGACACAAATTTTCTGTTGTCTATTCTAAAATGGTTGTTTCTTGTACGTGAAAGTGATTTATTGTGTTTTAAGTGTTCTTGCTATACCCACATCTTGTCTTATAGTGAAAATTCTCTTTGAGAAAAACACAAGGTTGCAGTCTTTGAGTAAGTGTATGAGTAGGTATTTTATGGAGCACGTTTTAACTTCAATGGTAAATTAACCCTTTAAAGTTTTCAGAGTAAAAGTAGTATAAGTTAGTGTCGGTGATTAAAGATCAAATCAAAGAGGGGCGGAAGCAAATATATCTATAAGGGAACATCATTAACTCTAGGGGGTAGGAATAGGCCTCACTAACCTCCCACGTGAAGGTGGTGTCTCTTACACTTAAAATTATGCAGCTCTACATAGGCATTCTTAGGGGGCATAATTAACTCTAGGGGGCAGGAGCTGCCCTACCTGACTTCCTACGTGAAGGTGGTGTCTCTTAACCTTTTGTTTACATCAAATGACCTGAATAATTCCCATCTCTCTTATACGAAATGAAGAAAGAACTTTTCTCGGTTCATTTAGTGTTAGTGCTTTCTATATAATATTTAAGTTTATTTTATTTAGATTTAATATGTTTTTATTTCCTTTTTAGAGCTATTTTACTTCAATTGCAAGTTATTTTATTTCAGGAACAAATATTTGAAAGATTGAGTCTTGGAGCAAAAGAAAGGAGATTTGGAGCTGATTTATGCCAAAAATATGAAGATCTTATACAAAAATATCTTGTGCACAAAGTTTGAAGATCCTTCACCAAAATATGAGCATAGGCGCGCCCCTTATTGTCCTTTTGCTGCTTCTGCTTCTCCGACAAGCTGCCTATTTTAGTATTTCTGACCTAGAGCCCATGGTTTCTTGTGCAACACTTTAGTGATTTATTTCTTGGGGTTCAAGTCAATGTTAGACTATAAATAGAGCAGCCATCTAGCTTGTATAATCTACAATGAACGTGAGTGAGTAGACTTCTTTGTCTTGGGATTGTTGGACGAGTCTAATGACCTAATCCTAATCAAATTAAGCATTGAACCCTAATTTTATGTAAGTCTACTTTCTAATCTAATTTCACCATTTTTATAATGAAATAACAAGTATCAAAGTCATAAAGCGACAGTGGAGGGTTAGTACTTGTTAATTCATCATCAAGAAACCTTCGAAGCGTTGATTAAGCCCAATCAATATTCTTGAGAGAACTAACTTACAATCCCTACTAGCACCCTAGAGAACCAACTTAAAATCCCTACTATACACTCAAAGAACAAAGTGATTCTAAGAAAAAGTGTTTAATCTTGAAGAATGTATGAACAATGAGTTTTTGAGACCTAGAGAGAATAGATGCAAATAATTCAATAATTTTGGAGTTATGAGGAGAGTACAATATATAGGAGCAAGGGGAAAGGCCAAATTTTGGCACAAAATGAACTGTGTGAATCGACTCACTTACTATTTGAATCGATTCAAACCAAATAAGACAAGGGAATATTATGATGAAGAATGAAATGTGTCAAGTGATAATTGAGTCGACTCAAATAGCCCAGAAGGTGTTTGATACGATTCAAAACAAGTTTGAATCGATTCAGACCATGTCAGAGAGTTCATTTCAGACTTTTTGTGAATCGATTCAAGAAAACTGTGCATCGATTCATTGTGAATCTATTCAGGAGAACTGTGAATAGATTCAATGCGATACTATTCAGGAAAACTGTGAATAAATTCATTGCAATACTATTTAGGAAAATTTGACTTGATTCAAAAAGGAGTGACACAAGGAAAATGGACAAAAAGAATGCTATATAAGAATCAATGAATCATGAATCGAATCAAGAAATTCACGAAAGGATTTTCCATATATGACAACACACGAGACATCCAGGAATCACATGACACAATGAGACATGATTTGCTAGGGTGCTTTAACAAGTTTCTAAGCTAAAGCTAATCAACAAAAAGAACATCATTAAAACATAAACTATAGAAATAAGCAATATCATTATCAAATAACCTAGCCATCTTAGACATCACCAAAACATAAACTAACGCAATAAGAAATATTATCTTCATTCTCCCCCTTTTTGATGATGTCAAACACATGTTGATTATGTGGGCTAATCTCTCCCCCTGAAACATAGCATACAAGAAACGCACCAACATGAGCAAACAAATATGGCAATATATATAGTCACATAGTTACGTATGGAAATATATCAACATTATCTCCCCCTTTGACAACGTCAAAAAGGGATATTAACCAAGGTGGAATATCATAAACAAGCAAGTAAGCAATCACAATTGACTACAAGCCGACATAAACATGCATATATACCAATGAACGTGCATAAAATCAACATCAAAGATAACAACAAGCATGGATACCAATAATCATAAACATTCACACAAGCATGAAAACCAAATTTCATGAACGAGACAACAATCAAGATGGCATAATCTCCCCCTTTAACCATGTCAAAGAGAGATGGTGCAAAGGTTCTTTTTACAAAGCACATGCCTAACACAAGAAAAAGCAGTTGCCATGCAATTTATTTTGTGTACATTTGAATAAACAAGATTTTAGAGAACATCCCTCAAAACGAATAGCATGTAAACAATCGCAATTGGATTACAAGCACGCATGCAAGACAAGCATGGAGAAAATATAAGAAGCAACAAGGGATGGACAAAATCAACGATAAACAACTACTCATGCATAATATTACAATAGTAACATGAGAAGAACATATTAAACACAAGATAAAGTAGGAGGAAATTTTCAAGGAGAAGTTAAAACACATTTGACACTCAATGAAAATTCTTTACCTATAACCGAAACTTACTCCCTTATAATTGTCCGCTGGGGAGAGATAGAGAGCCATCTAAACCATCCTAAACAAGAGCAGGTAGACAATCGCAGTTGACATACAAGCAAGCATGCGAGATACAATACAAAGAAAGATGGCATGCAAAAGAATGAAAGGTAATCAATAAACAAAAGCACATAGGATAAACACAATTAACCTATAAGAGAAACATCAAGAAAAATGAGAGAGGTAAGAGAATATTTCCAAGGAAAGATCAAAACGCATTTGAATCTTCCAAGACAACTTTACCTACTATCAAAATATACTTACTCCCTTGTTAGAGTGCTTCAATGATAATGAAGATAAAGAGGTCACTCTTGATCAACCAACATGATAAGACAATGGAGAGGTTAGATATTTAAAGTCCTCGAATGCATCTTCATCACACTTTTTCCCATGATGTCCTTAAGAATTAAGGAGCTTATAGTGGAGCATCATCTTTGACTTTTCTCATTCTTCATCAAACCTACACACACTAAGCCAAACACACCTTTCCCAATCTTTTTGGAGTAAGAGAAAACAAGGAATACCATAGTTGATTTGTGAGATTTAATATGCGCTTAGAAGTATGAAAGTGAGAAAAAAGAGAACATCTTAGTTTTAGTGTCTTGGACATCCTAAAGGGAAAAAGTTTCTTCAAAGTTGCAAGACACATTTACACAAATCAATTAGGATTCCTTTGTCTTCCAACACAAGTTGGAGCCTTGGGATGAGTTTTACAACAAGTGAATTTAGGCACCCACATCATTACCCATTTAGGAACTTCAACCCTCCTAATGTGGCAATGAGGTGTAGTGTGGCCACTTATACCACAATAATGACACCTAATTGTAGGAACATAATTTTTGCTATGATACTTGTTTTTCTTCAGATAAGAGTATTTAGTGTAAGGTATTTTAAAAGGAATTCTTTCATCTTTTGAATTCATAGCAAAAGTCATGGTACCTTTAGAGACACGCTCTAGTTTCTTATTTACAGAATTTATCTCTTCATGAAGACTAGGACAAATCTTACAACTAGCAAAGTCCATCCAATTATCATATTTATTTGACTTTGTTTTAGGTGACTCAATAGAGGGACTTACAATTTTCTCATTAACAAGTAAAGCATGCTCATCTCTTAAACTTTCAAATGCTTCCTTAAGTTTAGAAATTTCGGCTTCTAGTTTCAAATAGTTTTATTTTGAGGAATTAGTTTATCAAAAGCATTTAGAGCTTCGACATGCATTTTCTCAATGAAATCTTGTAGAACCTTATAAGTGGGTATAAAATTGAAGTATGAATCGGAGTCGAAGAAGATTACCTCATGTTTAGCTTTCTTCATTTGACCCATGAAGCATCGGTCGTCTTCATCCTTGTTTTCGGTGTCACTAGTATTGGAGGTAACTTCATCTTCTTCCCAAACAATGTAGGCCTTTTGTCCTCTTGAGTTTTGAATGAATCCGGATCTCCTTCGTTCTTTAGCAAATTCCGAACATTCATTTTTATAGTGTCCTACTTTGCCGCAACTATTGCAACTAACCACTTTCTCATCATTATCCGATTCTTTTCCTTTCATTGAGGCCTTCCTAAAGTTCACTAGATTCTTGTCATTGTGCTTTAACTCATTCCTTTTAATATAGCGGTTGTACCACCTAACAAACAAGCTCATTTCCTCTTCATCGATCGCATCGTCATCAGATTCATCATCATTTTGAACCGAAGAGGTAGAGACGGACGAGATGGTGTTTAAAGCAATGGAATTTATTTCCTTTTTCTTAGAGACATCCTCACTTGACTTGAAACGATTAATTTAATGCTAATGTTCCTTTAATTTTCCAAAGAGTGTTATCATGCAAAGAGCGTTGAGATTTTGTGATTCCTTGATAGCGGTAACTTTTGGTTGCCATTCCTTTTTCATACATCTCAAAATCTTATTAGTGCAATCTTGGTTTGAAATTGTTTTACCAAGGTTTTGCAACTTGTTTACAATATGAGTAAATCTCATTTGCATAGAGCAGATGGTTTCACCATCATTCGTGCAAAAAAGCTCATATTGTTGCACAAGGGTATTAATTTTTTATTGTTTAACTTCATCGGTTCCTTCGTGAAGGGTTTCCAATGCATCCCACATATCTTTAGCGGTCTTACAATGAGAGACGGAATGATACTCACTAACCCCAAAAGAGGAGATCAGAATATTTTGTGCCTTCAAATCGTATTGGACCTTCTTTTTGTCATCATCACTCCAATCGGCTTTTGGCTTATCTTGTGATACATTGTTGGCCACGGCGTCCCACACATCCATATCCACCGATTGGATGTGAACACTCATGCACTCCTTCCCATAGTCGTAATTTTCTCCATCGAAAATAGGTGCTCTATTATACGCCCCCGTGGGCTCCTTAATAGCCATATGGATCAACTCTTCCGGTAGTTAGCAACATAAGAAGAGTCCAAGCACTGATACCACTTGCTGGTCTATATGGCTAGATGGTTACCAAGTTAGAGGGGGGTGAATAGCGGGTTTGAAAACTTTTTCGGAGATTTAGTGAAAATTGATTTTAACAAATAGACTATTGGAGTTGCGCTCGAATTATCACAATTAGTGAATCGAAAAGACAATATGTGAGTAATAAGATTTGATCTTAGAATTGAGGGGTTCAATAAAAAAATCTTATTAACAATCAAACTTTAATCAACCTTGAACAATATACGAAACTTATAAAAATTTCAAACTAAACCTATATGAACAAACTAAACTAAAAATTTCAAACTATACTATCAAATTAAAACACAATACAAGTGAGATTGAATAATTGAATTGATGTTGCAGCCAATTGATGTAAGTGAAGTGTTCAAACCCAATTCAATGAATTGGTAAATTTTCAATTAAAACAACTTAGATCAACACATAGCAATTAGATGAACACATAGCAACCGAGAAGGTGTTTGATACGATTCAAAACAAGTTTGAATCGATTCAGACCATGTCAGAGAGTTAGATGAATCGTTTCACTAAAATTTGAGTCGATTCAGGCAAGAAAGAAGTGAAAAATTGATGTTGACAGCATTTGAATCGATTCACACTTTTTGTGAATCGATTCAAGAAAACTGTGAATCAATTCACTGTGAATCTATTCAGGAAAACTATGAATAGATCCAGTGCGATACTATTCAGGAAAACTGTGAATAGATTCACTGCGATACTATTAAGGAAAATTTGACTTGATTCAAAAAGGAGTGACACAAGGAAAATTGACAAAAGGAATGCTAGATAAGAATCAATGAATCATGAATCGAATCAAGCAATTCACGGAGGAATTTTCCATATATGACAACACATGAGACATCAAGGAATCACATGTCACAGTGAGACATGATTTGCTAGGGTGCTTTAACAAGTTTTGAAGCTAAAGCTGATCAACAAAAAGAACATCATCAAAACATAAACTAAAGAAATAAGCAATATCATTATCAAATAACCTAGCCATCTTAGACATCATCAAAACATAAACTAACGCAATAAGCAATATTATTTTCAAAAGGCACCTCTGATTGTCGAAACTCAACATGAAGATGAGGTAACTATTTTAGAAAACATCCAGCAGTCACAAGCTCAAGCGGTTCCGGTCCAATCCATGGGAACACAGTCATCCACTGAAATAAGATTAGTTTCGAACACATCCAGGAAGAACAACAATCATCACCAACTACTGTGCCTTCTAATACATCTTTTAGCATGCCATTACAGAACATCTCAGATGGAATTGTCCGCCCCCAAGTTGATAGAAATGATGTGGAGCCAATTCTTACTTTAGCTTCTGATTTTCCGAATGTAAAAAATATTATGGCCCGGCCGGATGATCTGGTGGATACAGCACTACAAAAGGAGATTGAGTTGGTACAAGATTCTTTAATAACTGGTACTACAGTAGAGGTTCCTTTCACTCCATATCTCACAAAGGCGCAAAAGAAGCAGTTGGCCAAGGCAACATATGGAACCCGCTCTCATGGCCCGTCACTAGTCCTTTTGGCGGAGCCAATGTTTTCGTTAAGCTCTGTTCCTAGCTGGTATTGGACTCATATTAGGATTACTAAACATTATGCGAATAATTGTGGTTCTTTGTTACCTCATCTTTGGGCTCTTTGGGGGGCTAACTATGACTTTGTGGTGAGGTATGATTCTACACAGTGTCTGGTGTTGGAGTATAGGAAAAATTTATATAGCGGGTATTTATGCTAGCACTAATTATTTACAACGAAGACAACTTTGGGCACATTTATTAGGTTTGCAAAATTTCTATGTAGCTCCCTGATTTTCGTGGGGGACTTTAATTCCATCTTGCGACCTCATGAGAAGCGTGGTCGGAGGCTTCCTCCTTCAATCTCTCGCAATGATTTTCTTGGTTGGACTAATGTAAAACTTTTGCTGCATCTTGATACTCTTGGTGCTCTCTATACGTGGTATAATGGTAGGTTAAATTCTGATAATGTGGCTCTTTGTCTTGATCGAGCAATTTGCAATGAAGCATGGACGGAATTTTGGGGGACCACAACATGTACTGCGCAGGTCAGAATCTATTCAGATCACAATCCTCTTTTGTTACAGATGGAAGTCAACTTACATAAGAAGTGCAATTCTTCTAAATTTTTTAAAGTATGGACCACTCATGAGGATTGTCGTCGTCTTGTGCTAGAGACTTGGAATAAGGAAGTGGTGGGAAATGGTATACGCCGTGTACAGCAAAAATTGGTGCGTGTTCAAGAGGCTTTCAAAAGTGTGGAAAAAATCTATTTTCTGGGATGTTCATAGGCAGCTTAACCTTACTTCAATGGAGGTTAATCGCATTCAGCACCTTATTGATGAATACGGTATTGATGATGACTTGCACGCGCAGGAGTTACAGGCACAATTACTTTTGACAAAAGCATACAAATGTCAAGATCAATTCTTGCGTGAAAAGCCTAGGCACCAGTGGTTTATACACGGTTACAGGAACTCTGCTTATTTTCACAGGTTAGCTAAAATTAAATCATCCTTTCAACCAATCTTTATGTTGATGATGGGTGAGGTGCGGCTAACTGAGCCTCGTGATATTGAAAACCATGTGTTAGAATACTTCCAAGAAATTTTTCGTGTGGATAATTCTTCCATTCCGAATGATTTGGTGAGTAAGGTGATCCCTTCTTTGGTTACGGACCAAGACAATTTGATGATGAATGTGGCTCCCGGTGTTGATCAGATTAAACGGGTTGTCTTTGATTTAAATGGTGATGGTGCGCCTCGCCCTGACGGGTTTGGTGGACATTTTTTTCAATTTTTTTAGGACATTGTGGCTTCTAATGTGGTCTCCTCGGTTCAGGACTTCTTTTATTCCGGTGTTATCACTCCGAACCTAAATTCTAATGTTATTGTTTTAATTCCCAAAGTACCTGGTGCTTGTTCGATGGGTGATTTTAGGCCTATTGCCTTGGCCACAAAAATTCTTGCAAAGAGGTTGGCAACTATTTGCATGCAAATTATTTCCCCTCATCAACACGGTTTTGTTCTTGACTGTAACATCTCTGTCTGTGTAATTATCGCTTTGGAGGTTATTAATATGTTTCCAAAGAAGAGATTTGGGGGCAATGTTGCTATCAAGGTGGATATTCAGAAGGCTTTTTGACACCATGGATTGGAATTTCCTTCTTTTGGTTTTGCATTCTTTTGGTTTTCATACAGTTTTTTGTGATTGGATCCGTGCTATTTTACACTCTGCTCGTCTGTCTATTTTGGTGAATGGTAGTATTGTGGGTTTTTTTCCCTTGGAAGCGTGGTGTCCGTCAAGGTGACCCTTTGTCTCCTCTGCTTTTCTGTCTGGCTGACGAAGTTCTTAGTAGAGCCATCGAATTGAAACGTGTTTCTGGTGCTTTACAGCCTATGCCTTATTGCAGAAATTTGTTTTTGCTAACCCGCATCCTTTATACTGATGATATCTGATGCAAGTTTTTAATTCTTATTTTGAGGTCTCTGGTCAACTGGTGATTTTTGAAAAAAGTAAACTTTTTACAGGCGCTATGACTCCTAATAGATCTCGTAACCTGGCTCGATTATCTGGTTTCACTTTGGAAGTTATCCCATTCTGTTATCTTGGCTGCCCCATCTTTCAAGGTCAGCCTTGGCGTGCTTACTTTCAATCAATTGTTGACAGGATTAAAGTGAAACTTGCAACTTGGAAAGGATCCCTTTTAACGATTATGGGCAGAGTGCAATTGGTGAAATCTATCATCCATGGTATGTTAGTTTATTCTTTTCACATCTATCGTTGGCCTCAAAGTATTTTGAAATTGCTGGATCGTTGGATTAAAATTTTTGTTTGGAGTGGGGACATCTTTACTCGGAAATTTGTACGGTTAAGTGGAGTGTTGTTTGTCTCCCGTGGGATTCAGGTCGGTTGGATCTCAAGCCAACAACTCTTATTAATAATTATTTACTATTACATTCAATGTGCCTCTCTTCTTAAGCAACGGTATTTTTGTAATGGGAATATCCGTCGTCACTACATCAAGTCGTCCGTTAAGCAACAGTATTTTTTGATACGGTCATTGATAATTCCATCTGGATGATTGGCAATGGTGATAAGATTAATCTTTGGTTAGATAACTGGTTGGGAGCATCTCTTGTTTCTATTATGAATATTGACCCCAAGAATTCAAGCAAACATTTCAATTTATGCATGGTCCTTCGTAATCTCATGATTGGGCTGCCACCATTTGGAGAACTTGTATCCCTCCCTCTCATTCCTTTATGTTATGGCGGCTTGCACATCAGAAGTTGCGCACTAACAAACACCTACAGTCTCGTGGCTGCATTATAGTATCTATATGTGGGTTATGTTTCAAATCAGCAAAGTCTTCATACATCTTTTCTTCGAATGTGATTATGCAACTGCCCTTTGGACTTGGATTGGATCGTTGTTGAATTGCTCGCTTTAGGTACAATCGGTTGCTGCTATTTTGAATTTTATTCCTGCTACATGCTCCTCGCAAGTTAAGGATGTTTTTGTTTCATCTATTATTCACGTGATGCATGCTATATGGTTGGTAAGAAATGAAATTCGGTTTGATGGTCATCGGATTCCTTTGCACACGGCGCAAAATAATATTTTGGCGTCCGTTTCTTTGTCTGGCTCCCTCTCAGAAGCCAACTATATTTCTTCAGACACCACTCTGTTGGAAAATTTCCATGTTCGCCCTTCTTTCCGTAAGTATAAATATATTATCCCCGTGGTTTGGAAGACTCCAACCACCGGTTGGGTTAAGATAAATACGAATGGTTCCGTCGTCAACTCTTTGGCATCTTGTGGTGGTATTTTTTGTGATCATAGAGGAACGTTCAAGGGATGTTTTGCAAGCAATTTGGGAGGCACTTCAGTTTTTTAGGCCGAGCTGCTAGCTATTATTATTGCCTTGGAAAATGTGGCAAGGTTTAATTGAAATAGCATTTGGGTGGAAAGTGATTCTTCTACAGTGGTGCTTGCTTTCAAAAATAATGATTTGATCCTTTTCCGTCTTCGAAATCGTTGGCACAATTGTCAATTAAGTATAACTGCTGTTTGCTATCATATTTATCGCGAAGGAAACTGTTGTGCAGATAGGTTGGCTGTGCTTGGACATGACATACCTGGCAGCTTGGTTTGACAGATTACTGCCTACTTTGTCTTTTGTTAAATGTTGTTATTCTCATACATATGATTGCAGAAGGAATGGAAGCCTAGAGAAACGACTAATTTAGAGGAATTTGAAGGCATTGGATGCTTATCCACTGAAGAACGCAAGAAAAGGACAATAGTAAAATTGTACAACCACTACTCCACTAATCCACTCTCCATATCTGCTATAGTACAACATAACAGCCATATCAACGTTGTTTTCTCTCTATTGTTGGAATAGATTTAAAATTGTTCCTTCACAGGACAATAACAATATCAGGCAACAAATCATTGGTGATTTGATCAAGCTTCAACAACTACTCTTTTAGTGATGTGCTGGCAATTTCTAACGTATTTTTCACACCTCTATATAAAGGAGTGAAGACATGCTGTTTGGAAACTCAAGACTCTTACAATAATTTTAAAATTGCAAAACCTCTGCTGAAATTATTCCACATCATAGTTCACTTAGAATTTCTTAAACAACTTTCATATCTTAGAAATTCTAGAGTCTTAAGAGTCGTATCTGATTTTTATTGTGAACACCACTGATTTTATATCAAGTGTTCAACCTCAAACATTTTCTTTGTAATTCTGTTTGAATAGAAGTCTCTTGTAGTTGTGCTTGAGCAAAGGAAGTCTTTTGCAGTTGTGCTTGAGTAGTTCAAAGTCTCTTGCTTTAGTGCTTGAGCAATTGTAATCAGATATTGATTTTAGTGAACTCTCCTTGGAAGTGCAAGGAGGAGTGGACTACTTCTGGATTGTGGAAGGAACCGCTATAAATTGTTTTGTGTCTTTCTTCTTTCTCTCTCTCTCTTTACTTATCCGCTGCAACTAGACTCTGAACACTACTTCATAAGCTGAACTCTATCAGGTTCTAAGCAGTGATTTCAGTTTTAGGAGAAGAAAAAGATAACACAATTCAACCCCACTTCTTGTGTTTTTCTCACCTTCATTAATAGCACTAATGTTGTCACATTTGATTTGAACGCAACCTAGTTTTAAATCATAGTCAAGGAGTTATTGTTTGATCCATAAAATTTGAGAGCGCCAACTCTCAGCTGCAACATTTTCAGCCTCAGTGGTAGAAAGATTAACTCTATGTTGCTTTTTTCTATGCCACAAGATTAAACAATTTCCAAACAAATGACATGTACCACTCATGCTTTTTCGATCTGATTTGCAACCGACAAAGTCAGAATCTGAAAACCCAACTAAACAACATGAACTTCCCCTTGGATACCACAATCCAAAATTAGTGGTTGCACTTAATATCAAAAAATTCTTTTTACTATTTTTAAGTGTGATCCCTATGAAGGCTTGATATCAAGCACACATACAGACACTAAACATGATATCGGGTCTACTTGCGATTAAATAAAGCAAAGAGTCGATCATACCTCGGTATCTCTTACCATCTACCTCAAGGTCGAATTCATCTTTATCAATGGATAATGTGGATGCCATAGGAGTTGAGATTGACTTGCAATCTTGCATTTCAAACTTTTTGAGTAGTTCTAGTGCATACGTTGTTTGACTTAAGAAGATGTCGTCACGGGTTTGCTTTATTTGAAGACCAAGGAAAAAGGTGAGCTATCCCATGAGAGACATCTCAAACTCCCCCTGCATCAACTTAGAAAATTCTTGACACATAATGTCATTAGTAGAACCGAAAATAATATCATCAACATATACTTTGACAAGTAGAATATGTTTACCTTTACGTTTACTAAAATAGTGTGTTGTCTATGTTTCCACGAGAGAATACTTTTTCTAACAAAAACATGCTCAAACATTCATACCAAGCTCTATAAGCTTGTTTGAGTCTTTATAAAGCTCTTTTTAAGTTGTAAACATGATCTAGATATTCAATATCCTTAAATCCGGGTGGTTGGGAAACGTAGACCTCTTCATTTAGTAAACCATTTAAAAATGCGGACTTAACATCCATTTGGAACAATTTGAAATCAAGACAAGACGCAAATGCTAAAAGTAGTCGTATAGCTTCGATTCGGGCTACAAGAGCATAGGTTTCCTCATAGTCAATCCCTTCCTCTTGGTAATACCTGTTAGAAACTAGCCTTGCTTTATTTCTTGTGATAATTCCATTTTCGTCCAACTTGTTCCTAAAAACCCATTTAGTCCTAACAATTGACTTTCCTTTTGGGCAAGGGACAAGGTTCCAAACTTAAATTCTTTTAAATTGATTTAGCTCATTTTGCATAATAAGTGTCCAAAATTCGTCAACTATTGCTTCCTTAATGGTTTTAGCCTCAATTTGAGAAATGAAAGCGGTAAAACCACAAAAGTTACTTACTTGAGACTTTGTACTTAGACACTTTCAAATATCACCAAGAACGTTTTCCAAGGGATGATCTCTCGTGGTGATCCAATCATGAGGAGACGATGGTGAGGTTTCTTGTTTTTCATCCTCTTGTAAATCTCCCTAAAATTCTCTGTCCTTGTTGTCCTCATTTTTTGGAGGAGCTTCTTGTTGGACACCATCCTTGACAATCTCATTGATATCTATTCCTGCAATATAAAGCCAAAAGTACTTTTCCCAACTTCTTGGGGAAGTGTCTCATCAAAAGCAACATGAATGGACTCTTCAATTGTGAGAGTCTGTTTATTAAAAAGTTTATATGCCTTGTTATTAGATGAATATCCTAAGAAAATACCATCATCGGTCTTTGCATCAAACTTTCCAAGTTTATCTTTTCCATTATTTAAAATAAAACATTTACATCTAAAGACTCTTAAATGTGACAAGTTTCGCTTCCTTCCCTTAAGTAGTTCATAGGGTGTCTTATCTAGGATCGGTCTAATGATAATCCTATTTAAGACATGGCATGCGGTGTTGATAGCATTCGCTCAAAAATACTTAGGGAGGTTCATTTCATTTATCATAGTTCTTGCTAATTCCTCCAAAACTCTATTCTTCCTTTCAACCACACCATTTTGTTGAGGAATTTTAGGACATGAGAAATTATGTGAAATGCCAAACTCGTCACAATAGTTTTCAAAGTGATGATTAACAAACTCACCACCATGATCACTTCTAAGAGAGATCATTTTTGAAGAAAGTTGATTTTGAATTACATTGGCAAATTTAGAAAAGGCTTCAAAGGTATCATCCTTGCTAGACAAGAATAATGTCCAAAAAGATCAAGGTGGAGAAGCTCTAGAGGTTTGAAGTAGAAACATTATTTTTGGGTTTAAAAGACACTCTAGTTTGCTTCCCTTTTTGACAAGCATCACATAATTTGTCCTTTTCAAATTTTATTTTAGGTAAACCGAACACTAGATCTTGGACACAACTTTGTTTAGCAAGTCAAAGTGGACATGACTAAGACGTTTATGCCATAACCAAAAATCTTCATTATTGGCTATGAGACACTTAGCACCACCTGATGATACATCATCTAAATTAAGAACATATACATTATCAACACGCAATCCCTTAAATATACATTCCTGTCATCATTGTGTTGAATTATGCAACATTGGGTATTAAAAGTGATTGTCAACCCATTGTCGCAAAACTGACTGATGCTAAGGTAATGTTTGAGCCCATCAACTAACATAACGTCTTTTATGGTGGTTGTGGAGGGATTTCCCACAACACCCTTATCTAAGATCTTACCTTGGTTGTTATCGCCATAGGAGACAAAGCCTCGTTCCTTTCTCGTAAAGTTGATGAACATTGAGGTGTCCCCCGTCATATGCCTTGAGCAACCGCTATCCAAATATCACTTTGTTTGCTAGTTTGCAAGGCATTCCTGCAATTGATTTAGGTAAGATTTAGGTCCCCAACACACGTTGGGTCCTTGGGATTAGTGACAAAGGAAGATACTTTGGGTACCCACATCATAATGCCTTTTGGAACGAAAGTTTTCATAACATGGCAATGAGGAGTGGTATGCCCAATTTCTCTACGATAGTTGCTACTTATTTTGTGCTCATGAGTTTTGCTTTTTCTATTTTTGTTTTTAAATTTTCTTTTAGGTGACCTTTTGAAGTTTGAAGTCTTTGTAAATCGATCGGCAAAATTCATGGAGGCACTAGAAACTTGTTCTATCTTACTTTTTAGAGACACAATCTCTAATTGTAGTCTAGGACAAGCTCCACAAGTATAGGTGTCTTCAGAGGACTTCGGGACATCAATAGTAGGTGACTATTTAGGAGGAGTTTCAAATAGTTCTTTCTTTATAGATGCGTATTCGTTTTTTAAATTTTCAAAGTCTTTTCTCATTTTTTCGATTTTGGCTTCCAATTTGAGAATAGTTCTCTTTTGGGTTCCGATAGTTTTGAAAGCATTCATGGCATCTCCATACATTTCTACTAGAACATTTTGTAACTCATCATATAAAGGATTAAATTTATAGTTCTGGTCACTAACCTCAACTGATTTTTTCCTTTGTCCCATGAAGCATAGTTGAGTAATTTCATCATTTTGGGAGTCGCTTTTTGTGGATGATACTCCATCGTCTTCCCAAGCTATGTAAGCTCTCCTTCCTTTTGACTTATCGAATGAACTTTCTTTTCCTTTAGACTTGATCAAATAGGGACATTCACTTCTTAGATGACCAACATTGCTGCATCTAAAGCAACTTAGGTCATTTTCCTCTTTACTATTCTCTCCTTTTGTTTGTGATCTTCTAGAGTTTTTATCGCTATGTCTTAATCCATGCTTTTTAATGTAACGATTAAAACATTTCACAAAGAGTACCATATCTTCTTCATTTGGTGATTCTCCTTCGGAGTCACCCTCACTAATGACAGATGAACTTGCCTTGGACGAAGAGTCACCCTTAACTTGCCCTCTTCCTCACTAGATTTGAACCGAGTGATCTCATGCTCATGTTTCTTTAGCTTTCCAAAGAGTGTGATCATGCTAAAAGCATTGAGATTTTCCGATTCCTTGATAGCGGTGACCTTGGGCTGCCATTCCTTTGTCATACATCTCAAAATTTTATAACTGCAATCTTCGTTTGAAATTGTTTTACCAAGGTTTTGTAACTTGTTTACAATATGAGTAAATCTCATTTGCATGGAGGGGATGGTTTCACCATCCTCCATGCGAAAAAGCTCATATTTTTGCACAAGGGTATTAATTTTTTATTGTTTAACATCATCGGTTCCTTCGTGAAAGGTTTCCAATGCATCCCACATATCTTTAGCGGTCTTACAATGAGAGACGGAATGATACTCATTCACCCCAAGAGAAGATATGAGAATATTTCGTGCCATCAAATCATATTGGACCTTCTTTTTGTCATCATCGCTCCAATCGGCTTTTGACTTATCTTGTGCTATACCGTTGGAAACAACTTGTGGTTGAAACTTCCCTTTGACCATGGCGTCCCACACGTCCATGTCCACCGATTGGATATGAGCGCTCATGCATTCTTTCCAATAGTCGTAATTTTATCCGTCGAAAATAGGTGCTCTATTATACACCCCCTTGGGCTCCTTTTTAGCCATATGGATCAACTCTTCCGGTAGTTAGCCGTAAGAAGAGACCAAGCTCTGATACAACTTATTGGTCTATATGGCTAATTAATTTGTAAGCTAGAGGGGAGGTGAGTATCTTTTTGAAAAGTTTTTTAGGAGTTTAATAAAAAGTGAGGTTAACGAAATCGACTATCAGAATCGTGCGCGAACAATCACAACAATGTACAAAAAGACAAATCTATGTGTAATAAGATTTAATCTTAGAATTGAGAGATTTACGATACAAATCTTATTATACAATCAAACTTTAATAAACCTTTAAAAATATACAAAAACTTTATAGACAATTCCAAACCAAACCTATATGAACAATAATATCAAACTATCAATTGAAACCACAATGCATATGAAATTGAAGAATTGAATAGACTTTGCAATCAATTGATCTAAGAAAATTATTTGAAACCTAATTCAAATTAAATTATATTTTGATGAAAAACAACTTACATCAACACTAGCCATTATTCTAACAATTATTCAATTAATCATATGCTAGAGTAAAAAGTAAAGAGGATAGGGAAAAGAGATAATGTTGGAACAAAATGTGTTTAACATTACCCTTTAGAGTTTTGATGATAACAATGTATTAAAAATTGTCAATTGGATATTCTAATATTTGTTCAAGTGTACAGGACCATAGACAAAAATTTTGTATCTTATAAGGTTCTGAAGGAACAAAAGAAAGCAATGAAATCAACAAAAAGGAAACTTAAAGCATCTGAAGAAAAGAGGTTTTGAAGAAAAGCGCTCCTGAAGATGACGTCATCATAAGAAGCAAGTTCATCAGAAGCACATCACCAGAAGCAGTTCTCGTCAGAGCATCTGAAGATCATCAGGAGCTGAGAGAATTAAAGCTTCAAAGGGTTGTTCAAATGATTTAATCACGCCTAAGAATTTCAAAAGACCAGAAGAGTGAAGCAATGGCTAATTCAAAGAATTTGAAAGCATTGGATGCTTGTTCTTTAAAGAGCGTTGACAAAGGACAATTGTACGAACTGTACAACCACTGCCTCCACTACTCTGTTTTTGTCTCTACAACAGGACAAGAATAACAGCCATGCCTGCAACAATGTTCCTCCAAACTTGGAATGGATTTGAAATTGATCCTTCATAGGAGAATAATCATATCAGGCAAAAGATCATTGGTGAGTGGTCAAAGCTTCAAACGACTCTTTTTGGTGCGCTGGCAATTTCACAACGTATCTTTCACACCTCTATATAAAAGAGTGAAGACATGTTGTTTGGACATGTAGAAAGTAAGACTCATACAACAATTTAAAAAGCGCCAAAACTCTGAAATTGTTATGCATCAAAAGTTCACTTAGAATTTCTTAACAACTTCCATATCTTAGAAATTCTACAGTCTTAAGAGTCTATATCTGATTTGTATTGTGAACACCATTGATTGTATATCACGTGTTCAACCTCAAACATTTTTCTTTTTAATTCTGTTTGATTAAAAGTCTCTTGCTTGTGTGCATGAGCAAAGGAAGTCTCTTGATTTACTTCAGGAGCATAGGAAATCTCTTGCAGTTGTGCTTGAGTAATTTGAAGTCTCTTGCTAGTTGTAGCAGTGAGCAATTGTAATCAGATATTACATTTTAGGGAACTCTCCTTGGAAGTGCAAGGGGGACAGAACTACTTCCTGTTTGTGGAAGGAACCTGTATAATTGCTTTGTGTCCTTCTTCTCTCTCTCTCTGTTTTATCCGCTGCATCTTGAATCTGAGCATCACTTCAGAAGCTGAACTCTATATGCTTCTGATCAGTGACTTCAGTTGGAGAAAACGAAGAAAAAGAAAACACAATTCAATCCCCCCCCCCTTCTTGTGTTTTTCTCACCTTCAGATAACACCGATATTTTTATAGTAGTTCACTCTTTCCCATCCTCTCTAGAGCTGCGTCTACTCTTCTTGATGAAGTACACCTTCACCAAGGTCATCCACTAAGTAACAAATGTTGATTACAATGTGTTTACAAGAGTTCATTAAAATTAAACCTAATTCTTCAACCCATATGCAAACATTTCCCCGAACTTCAAATAACCTTTGAATTTGGTGCTCCTTGAATCTTTGAATCCTTGAACGTGCACCCCTTAAAACTCTTCACTCAAGTCTTCAATGCTACGTCCGGTAAACGAATCCCCTTCGACTTCAAGAACGGTTAGAAAGACCCCCAAGCTCTTTGGAGGTGGAATGAGATTGTTCACTTCACTTTGGAACCTTGATTAAGCCCAACTAATTTCATTGAAAGAACCAACTTACAATCCCTACTAGCACCCAACCAAATCAATGTGACTCAATGTACAAAGTGATTCTAAGAAAAAGTGTTTAACCTTGAAGAATGTATGAACAATGAGTTTTTGAGACCTAGAAAGAATAGTTCAAAATGATTTAATAAATTTTTGAGTGTGTGGAGGAGACTATATATAGTGAGGGGTGATAAGAGCAAAATTTCGCACAAAAACAACTTGGTGAATCGATTCACTAAATGAGTGAATCGATTCAGACAGCAAAAGACAACCTAAGAATGCATGAAGGATGAAACGATTCAATGCATGAGTGAATCGATTCAAGTGAGCCCAGAATGAAGAATGATACGATTCAACCTTCAGATGAATCGATTTAGTGCAAGTCAGAGAGTTTTGTGAATCAATTCAAATGTGATATAATTGAAGAAGATGTGAATCGATTCATCTGTAGTCAGAGACTTAGATGAATCGATTTAGTATGTGATGAATCGATTCAATATTGTACAAGAAGAACAATGACACATTTTCACAAGACACAAGTGAATCCTAGACCAAGACACATAGATGTTGGGTGCTTTTACATGCTAATCATAAGGCAATTATTAAAATAATAAACTAAGCTAAAGAACATCATAAAAAACATGTAAAGTAAAATCGTGGAGGCTTCAATCAATACAAACAACAACATCTGGAGGAATAGGAGAAGGAGCATCCTCTACTTTCGCATCGTCTTAGGAGATATCAAGTTTCGGTGGTGGTGGTGGTGGGGGATTCTTGACTTTGGCATTTCCGGGATCATTTACAACTTTTAGTGAAAGAATCTGCAACATAGTAGGAGGTTCAATATCAGGTGGCAATTCATTGGGGACATCAACAGGAACATCCATTACTGAGATAATGTAAAAGCAGGGTCAAAAAATGCAATCAGTTTATGTACTGGTGTTGTTAAGATTATACAATCTGAACCACATTGTTGAATTTCAAATTTTATAATCTGAAATGCTCCAGTACAGATTTTTTGACGTCATCAAAAGAAAAGAGCCTAAAAATTGATTGAGTGATAGTTTATATACAAATTACATTTTCATTCAGACGAAAATGATGATGTTAACGCATATTGATGACCAGATTTGATGAACACTATTTTGTGAAAATTGTTCATATTTGACTTTTTAATTTCGAATTGATAAAAGATGCTTGCTGAAAGATTAAATATGGGCACAAAACAAAAGAAA
>Ga0228710_1003720_pt1 | contig 24176 bp, 18 predicted proteins | sample MedpolnodulmetaG_FD_177995 | JGI IMG/M metagenome (GOLD analysis project Ga0228710, IMG submission 177995) | Root nodule microbial communities from Medicago polymorpha collected in Santa Monica, California, United States - pink nodules | ecosystem: Host-associated > Plants > Roots > Nodule...
TATGTGCGGTTTTACACCTATTTTAGTGTAAAAGTGGGGTTACAAATACATATATCACACCAGTTTATTAGAAAAAACAGGTACAATATGTTGTTTTTATACCCAATAAAAAACAGGTGTCGTATCTTAAACTTACAACATTCGAGGATATAACCTCGGCAAAAAACAGGTCTTAAATCTAAAAAAAAAAGGTTTTGTATCCCTAATTTGCACTAGTGTAATGAATTTTATAAATAATAAAAAATGAAGAACAAAATAACATTTTAATAAAATTACATTACAAAAAGTTAATGAATTACCGGAGGCCAAAAGCCCCCAGAAACGGTAAAAAAAGGACCAAGAACACACATTTTCGACAATTATCGATTTTTTGGTTGCCGCTTAAATGATTTTTGGACATGCCACAATCTCACCGGCAACCAAAATTCACCGCAAAACTAGCAATTTTTATTTTAATTTATACAACATAAGACTGTCAGGAATGACACATTTTTGACGGTTTTGGCCGATGCAAAGGAAAAAAGAATGCTGAAGTTTTTTTATCCCTAAATTTTTTTTAGAATTTGTGTTTGAAAATGAAAAAGTAAACTAAAAAAATAAGGTTAAATTACACCATGGGTTCTTTAAGTTTGAATTTTGTAACACATTGTTCCTTTCAATTATTTTGGTCACACATACGTTCTTTAAGTTTGAGATTTGTAACATATTGATCGTTTAAGTTATTTAGTCACACATAAGTCAAGTTTGTAAACATTTTCAATTTAGTCCTTCTGACACATCATCGCTTTGGTAAACAGAAGGACAAAATCGAAAACGTTTACAAACTTAAAGGACTTATGTGTGACCAAAATAACTTAAATGATCAATCTGTTACAAACTTCGAACTTAAAAGATTCATGTATGACAAAAATAACTTAAAAGAGCAATCTATTACAAATCTCAAACTTAAAGGACTAATGATGTAATTTAACAAAAAAAAAACATAATTTCTAAGATAAATTTTTCTTTAAAAAACATCAGTTTGACAGAGTGATTATTTTGAATCGTAATTTATCTAAAATTTAATCAGTATACTTTGTCGGAGGTTATTATTTTTTTTTTTTAAAAGATTTGTCGGAGGTTGTTTTACATTATTATACACTCCAACCGTTCCATTATTCATATTTCAGCAAATGCACATAGATTAATAAATATAGTCAATGTTGTATAGAAATGAGTAATTGTGAATTGTTTTACCAAAATATTTTTCATTAATAATATGTAAAACATAAATTAAAAGAATTAAAAATAAAAATAAAGTAAAGGCACAACAGAAGTACAGTACACAAACAAATTTTGCTAAAATGGTACTCCCTCCGTTCCATTTTAACAGAGCCATTGTCCCATTTCACATTTATTAAGAAAAAGTGTATAAGTGAAAGAGAGAGAAAAACGGGTTTGAGTGCACTTATCAACTATTGATACATTCTTCTTTATCATACATGCAAAGTAGAATATATTGAATTGGAAGTGATGAAAATAATATTAATTAGTGTTATAATTGAAAAAAAGTAATTAATATTATATTAAAAAGTAAAATGAGTCAATTTTTTCGAGACCGAGGGAGTAATTTGCAACGGATACGAGAGTAATTAAACTATGTGCTTGATTGATCACAAACCCTTACGGCCTTTGGAAGACGGGCGAGACAGACACGTTTCCTGACCTTACCATAAAGGGGTCTACTTTTTTCACACTTGCACACACTCACTCTTTTTTTCTCTCTTTTTATTGGTGGCTTTGATCAATAACAAGACCTCACGAGCCAAACAAACATAAGCTCCAAAACCTAAGTTTCTTTTCTTTATCATTCCAAATACCAACGCCTTTCCCTGAAAAAGGAAAGTAAATTCCACAAAGTACAATTCACCCTTCCAAACCCTCACCACCCACCACACATTTTTAATATTCATTTTCTCCAAAAATAAATAAAACCACCATTTGTGTAAAAGAGGAAGGAAGAATCAATTTCTTCATCATTTCAGAGACTAGAAAATTCTTAACAAAACTAAAATTAGATAAAAATCTGCTTCATCTTTCTTACAAAAGCACTTTTCTAGTTTTCCTTAAATAGTCAACTTACACATCTTTCATTTCCTTCTTGTGCTTTTGTCTCATCTTTTTTTAGGTTAGTTTTCTTTCTCTCTTTCAATTATACGCTGGTTCATTCTGTGTGTTATTATCATTCATTCATATATGTAGCAAAAAATAAAGGTGTTAACTATCTTTCTGTTATTATTATTTTATCCAAAAGAGGATAAATTAAGGTAAAGAAGATATGGTTCGTGAGAAGATTCAGATAAAGAAGATTGAAAACTCAACGGCGAGGCAAGTGACTTTTTCAAAGAGAAGAAGAGGATTAATCAAAAAGGCTGAAGAACTTTCAGTTCTGTGTGATGCTGATGTTGCTCTCATTGTTTTCTCTTCTACTGGCAAACTCTTTGAATACTCTAACTCAAGGTCTTTCTTTCTCTCTCTAGCTTCCATCAGTGAAGGAAAAAAAGTCCACTGTTATTATTTTTACTAAATAAACTATTCCAAAGCTGTGCTACTTGATTAGTATTACTGAATAGAATTAGAATACTGTGTTTTGATACTTTTATTTTTTACTGTCTTGAAGTTATGTATATACTCCCATCAGTGTATCTAGGAAATGATTTATATACACCCATTAGCTATTGAGTAGTGATGTTTGAACATTCATTTGAGATAACTGTGGTGATAACTTCATTCTTTTGTCTTTTTATCAAAAACAGTAGAGAAAGAAAAATGAAAAGAGAGAGAATAAGAATCTAACGTGAGTATGACAGAGATAAAGCTGTCAAAAAGTGGTCGTAAAAATATGATTTCTCTTAATATTTTTCAAAAAGAGATATAAATAGAGATAGTGATGTGATGTATGTGATAAAAAGAGAAAAATGGAGAGAAAATATAATATTGAATTAGTGTAGGAAAATTAAAGGTGTACTCATGTAAGAGTTTATTATTCTTGGCCAGACTATCCTTCCTTCACGACCGAACTCCACATCACCAGAGCCTCTTTTCCATGAAACTGGAGGGTTAACGCCAAGAAATAATACAAGGGTTTAATCTATCTGTGATTCAGATCAGAGTTTTCTTCTTTGGACATCAAAATAAAGATAACTAATATCTTTCTTACTTTTTATTTCCTACAACTTACACATATTTTCAAAATACACATGTAAAAATAAAATAAAAACTGTATTTAACATCAAAGTACACACATTTTAAATATACAAGTGTAAAAATAAAATAAAAACTGTATTTGACATAAAAAATTTAAAGCTATTTATGAACAGAAGACTAGCCATCATAGTTTATAAGCATGATGTGATGAATGCTTGCTTAAGTAGGTTCTAATGAAGGGTTTGTACCAATGAATCGCTTACACAGCCTAAGTCGTGTCGGTGTCAACGTCATATTAACACACTTTCGATATAAAGTGTTTGTATTTCATTTGTTTGTAAAGATTGCTGATGTAAATTTGAATTCTCTGTTTCCTGTATTAGGCTTTCGCAGTTCTAACTTTGTAATGCAGTTGCAGTTATGAAATTTTAATGCCTTTATAACAATTTGTGCACTTGTTTAGTACTTTTTTTGGACCTGACACTAATTAGGGTAGTTCTCAACTCTGATGTCTTGATCTATAATTTGACAATGATATTTGTGCAATGAAGAATGAGGGAAATACTTGAAAGACATCATTTGCACTCAAAGAATCTGGCAAAGCTGGAAGAACCGTCACTAGAGTTGCAGGTTGGTTGTATTTGTATGTTTAGTATTGAATCACTATATGTCTTTGGAAAAAATTATTGAATTGAATCACGATTTTTTATGTAACAAAATGTACATCATTAATATTGATTGACACTAGAAAAAGAAAATGTGGAATTGGTTGGTACCACTGAAGGTATCTGTGCTGGCATGGCACATTTGAACGCAAGACTTCCGACAAATGATAATTTGATTCGCCAAAGAGCAACTTAGGTAGCTTTTCAAATGTGTGAGGGTGGATGTGAATAACCTAAAACCACAAATCATATGTTTTTCGAGTATCCTATGTATGGACAACTGTTCGTGGATATCTTGTGTTGATTGAGAGTCTATTATCCTCAATCAAATAATAGTTTAGTTCATGTTAATCAATTTAAAGACTTGATACTTCAGCGGAAAATGTTAGGAGAAAGGTTCCATATATATATGGCTTCTGTGCGTTAGGGTTATTTGAAAATCAAGAAATGTTGTTTTCGTATTTTTCAAAAATCAGAATTACTACCAAAAGAATTACCGGGGTGAGTCACGGCCAGGTCGCTTTCTTTAAGACGTTTCGCGACACTACTCAAGTTTGTGCAAGGTAGACTAACAACCACGCTGTCTCCAGGATAAAACAGTCCAGATCACTGTTACGATTAACACTGCACAGTATGTATTCCCTCGAGATATACACCTCTAGTATATGGTTTAATCGTTCGATTAAGACCACTCAAATACGGTACGTAACCGCTCTATTTGAAACCGAAAGGGACAGAAAGGAGTAAAAGGAGAAGAATGACTCGTCAACACAAGTCAGAGGGAGAAGAGAGGAAAAGCACAGGAAGTCTCAACTGTGAATTTCGGTGTAGAGAATGAGTGGGGCGAACTCTCCTTTTATAGGGAGAGTTAGTAACAGAAAACGAGTGACTTGGGGATTAATTCGACTTAATCCTTAAGTAACCACATAACCACATTTTTGTTACTTAATTGGATATATCTAGAAAATTCTGGACACGTTTTGGGTTTCGGATTAGTACGTGTAGCGCTTTCAGATAGTGACTAAATTAATTAATTTAACATCTTCAAGTAACAAAAAAATAAATATCATTTTGACCTAAGCCCAACCCGGCCGAACGTCGCGCGCGTAATATATATGTTTTTGTAAGCGCTCACCCGTTCACAAAAGTGGGTACCCCAAGGGCACACCCTTGGAGGTCACTCTACCCTTATATAAACACTTACTAGTTGGTGTGCCTCACCGATGTGGGACATTTTTAAGTCACACACATACACTAGTTCTTACATTGTGTTTTTTCCTTATCCAATTTCTCACTAGATTCAACTAGTGTTCCAACAAGAAATAATAAGACCTTCCCATAGGAGATAAAAGATTGACTTGATGCTTGTGGCGCGAGAGTTAATAAGTGGAGCGTTAAAGTTGGTCTCGAGTTCAATTCCCACCTATAGTAAAAATACTAACAGATAAAGTAATTAACATACTGATATTAGTTGTTTAAAAAATTACAAAATCTCTGGACAGGAGGAAAGTAATGTGTACAATATTCTTTATATGGTGAAATATTTCTCATGGTTTTGTTATACTGCAGCTAGTTGAAAACAGCAACTGTTCTAGATTGAGCAAGGAAGTTGCTCAGAAGAGCCATCAACTAAGGCAGATGAGGGGAGAGGATCTCCAAGGTTTGAGTCTGGAAGAATTACATCAATTGGAGAAGTCTCTTGAAATTGGGTTGGGCCGTGTAATTGAAACCAAGGTCTTCAATTCTATCTACTTTTTTTTATTTAACTAATTTTTCTCATGATTATATTTATTAATATTTCTCTAAAACATCTTTTGAGTTATCAGGGAGAGAAGATTATGATGGAGATCAATGAGCTTCAAACAAAGGTTAGAAATAATCAAATGCACTCAAACTAGTATATTAATTGGACGACTAAATTTAATTACCTAGAGCCAATGGAGAGAGCAGTTGGATATAAGCAAAGATTGATGTTTCTTTTTATCAAGCTTGATGTTATTTAAACAATAAAAAATTCAGCAACACCAACTAGCGTTGTTTAGACATAGAAAAATGTTATTTGGACATCTATCTATATATACACTATACACCTAGAGAGAAAAAGTAGAAAAAAAATATCATGGTATGCTGATAACATGATGAAAAAAAGAGAACGATAAAGAGAAAATGAAGTGATGAATGAGTATTAGAAAATTCATATAATTGTTGTTGAAAATAAACAATTTTTAAGTGTTGTTTTGATTGAAAATTTGAAACTATATATATTAGGAAACGGTTATATAAAATAAAATGTATCCTACATGTATGCATATACATACACAACGTTGGACAACAATTTTGAAGTCCAATAAAATTTCTCATTCCTATTAAATCTGTATTTTTTTTAACAATAGAAAATGGAATATATATTAACATATAATAGGCAGCTTCAAAAGCACAAGGCATGTCAAAGAGACTCCTATTAAATCTGTATTAATTTTTGTATCCAAATCAAGTATATATAAAGTATCTTAGTCTTATTTGAAGTACTGAAAAACACTATATATAAGGATTAAAAATAAATAAAGGGAAATGCTAACTGGTGCCCCGGGTACTGGTTAACCATATTAAAAAGGAAATTATATAGTAGTTAATGCATTGAAATTGTGTAATTAAATTATAAAAAGTCAAAAACAATTTCCTTTTATGGTAATAATTTTCTTTTTTGGTATGCTTAACCGGTGCCCTCGGGACACCGGTTAGCATGACCCATAAATAAAAACTGAAATATAATTTTATAACTTTTTAAGAATCAATGTAATATTTAATCCTTTATACTTTAAGTGTTGCCCAAGAGTTTTGAGTGGGAATATTATTTGGGCAACAAATTAAATTTCATAGGGAAAAATTAATTAATATTTAATACAATTTCAAAACTTTCTTTTCTTTTTAATAATGTAATCACATAAATTGATGAAAAGAAAAAAAAGTTTTAATTTCTGTGATTACATTATTAAAATCCAAACTCCACTTAAAACAAATGCAGTTTTAAAGGCCTCATTCAAGCCAACACAGAAAACAAATCCAAACCCCCATATAATAGCAGAAACCACTCTTGAGCCAAAAATCTCAAACTTCATCCTAAATGACCTCAAAAACAACTTTCAAACACCTAACTGTCATCTGCTACTCCACCAAAAAACCCTCCAAAAAACCATCATACCGACCAAAAGATATATAGCATCACATCACCTTGAATTTTCACAACTAACACCCGAATAAAACATATTTCAACACTCATTCGAATTCCACCACCAATTGTATTTAGTTGTCTTGGTAACTAAGAACAATTCATCAAATCATAATCAATCTTTCATATTCATCAAATTGTATTTAGTTTCTTTTGACTTTCAACTTATAACTCTTAACTTGCAGGGAAGACAACTGATGCAAGAGAACAACCGACTAAAACGACATGTATGGTGTTATTTATCTTTTTTGTGTCTATTTTTTCTCATGCAGACTTTTTTTTTTCTTTCTATCTTATTTAATCTAAGATAAATTTTCCTAATGATATGTGACAAAATTTCACACATTTATATGTTTTCTATTATTTTTTCTCACATATGTACATTTTGCAAGTAATATTTACTTGTTTTGCAAGTAATATTTACTTGTTTGAGAATAAATTTTTACATTTGATATAAAATCAATTGTATGTGTTAGGTGTCGGGCATGTTTAATGGTAAAATGCTTGGAGGAGTTGAATCTGAGAACGTGGTTATTGAAGAAGGTCAATCTTCAGAATCGGTCACCAATGTTTACAACTCTACCGGTCCTCCCCAGGATTATGAGAGCTCAGACACCTCGCTCAAATTGGGGTTAGTTCACTTTAATTTGCATACATTTATACCATTTTATTCAATGTGTCATTGCATATAATGCTATTTTTTTTTTGAGTCATTAGCTCACTGGTTTGAACTTTATTCTATAAGATGAATACGTAAGGAATCCAGAGTTTGATCCCAGACTCTGCGTATGGCAATAGATTGTTAACATATTCGAGATATCCAAAACTTTAATGGTGAAAAGAAGAAAGGAAGTTTGTACCAAAAAAATAAAAGAAGATAATTTATTATTATAATATGGCATATATAATTAAAACATAAGGTTTAATTTGCTTGTGCAAATTAGCAAGTCAAATATTAAGATCTATTTCTTCTAAACAAAATTAATATCTATCTAATAAATTTTTAGTTTAATTTGCTAATTTAGACATGTTAAAATGAGTGACGGTAAATTAGAAATTGAGACTCTCAAATATTTGCTAACTTATACAAATTCACAGTTATAACTTGCTAATTTTTCCTCTAAAAAGAACTTGTTAATGTTCACCCACTTATAAATGACCAAACATGAGTTTATTATAAAAGAATTTAACTATCAACTGAAAAGTAGAAAATCGTCTCTAATTCTCCCAAAGTGTCGACCAACTGAAAAGTATAAAAACTTGCTAATTTTTATTTCTTTAAATCATTTTTTTAAAGAAATTATGTACATTTTAAATCATGTAAGTAGAGTTGAAAACTGTCTTTTGTTCACTGATCTTGTTTCTTGTACCCTTTGCACCTGCAGGCTTCCGTATGCCGGCTGATAGTAGGTTTGTGCGAGGATTAACCTTATTTATAAAATCCACAAGGGTTCTTATTGGCTAAATTTCGTAGATGAATATTGTGGCTTTAATCTTTTGCCATGTAGTAAATGTGTATATGTATGTATTTGTAATGACTTCAGGTATTCTGATGATGTCGTTCGGAAATTGTTTAAAAAAAAGTAATTTCCAGTTTGTGTTTAATTCATTTAGTTTAACCAGAACAGTTAATGGTTTTTGTTTGGAAACTCAGTAATTGCTGAGGGTCGTTGGTTGCTCTTATGCATATTCAAATTCTGAGATAGGCTTTTCACCTATTTTTGGAAGCAACTTGTGCTAAAGCATGTCATCTTCGTGTTGAGCTTTGCGCCAGTACTCTAAAAAATTCTCCATTCAAGGATTATCTCCTAATTCTCAAGACAAATGATGTATTAGCAACTACTGGTGATCTAGTTCTGATCAATCATCACATTGACGTGATCCTCGAAGATTTTCCCACGGATTCCGGTCCTGCAGTGTCCGTTATTCAAAGTAAGTTTGATATCTCATATCTTGATGAGGTTGAAATTATTATCCTCTCTCAGTAACTTCTCTTAGACAAGTTCAAGAAGTAAACTCTAACTGATGTGGCCTCGCTCAATTTGACACATACTTCGTCATCTCAAGCACTTTATACTACTGTTGAGTCAAGTACTCCACCAACTGACTCAACTTCATCGCACTTTGTTTAACCTGCCTACAATTCATTTAGACGAGGGTGTGGTTTTCGTGGTGGTAGAGGTCGAGGAGGTTGTAACTCCAATATCCATTGTCAATTGTGCTCTATATTTGGTCATACTGCTCTCATGTGCTATCATATGTTTAATCAACAATATCAACCCTCATTTAGAGCTTATACGTTATACCAATGGTGATTTCTTTGGACAGACCAATGCCTCTGGTCTTGTTCCTTTTTGTTTCCCTTATTTTCAACCAAATAACAATTGGATGAGGCCTTAAATTCAGATGCTTCTTCCAGATATGCCAATTACCCATTCTAGTGCTCTCCACACCAATGCCACTCCTGCCTCATCTAATTTACGGTCCCATAATTTTGGTGCATGGTTTCATGTGATTGGTGATGCACATAACCTACAACAATTTACTCCTTTTGAGGGCCATGATCAGGTATACATAGGCAAGCTAGTGGTAGAATGTACATTTCCAAAGATGTATTATTTAATGAGTCAATATTTCCTTGTTCTCCAAGTCCAATTCCAAGCCTTCTCCTAATACTAGTGTCACCGTATCATCTCTCTTCTTGGTTCCTTTACATAATTCTACCAGTCTTGTCTTTATTCTCACTACCCATGGTTAACCAGAGTTTAGTCCCATAATAGAGGTTCCTGAATCCTCTTATGATGTGTCAACTCTTTCTAATTCCACTTCATCTCATTCTCACTCATCTAGTTCCTCACCTTCTTCTGACTTAAGTCATTCTAGTTCAACTGCATCTCATTGTTCTTCTTCTTCTTTTCCTCCGACAGCTAAACCGGTTAGTGTTAAACCTAAAAACGTCTTCCCTAGATAACTTTGAGCCAAATCTAGATTTACTCAACCAAGACTTGAACCAAAGCTACTTCTGACTCATACTAAACCTAAGCCAGCGAAACAAATATCTTGATCCTAAGTGGCAGGCTGCTATGCAAGCTGAGTTTGATGTCTTGAAATTGATGACATGATATTTTACTATATTTTTAGCTAAGTTTTATTTAATAAATTAATGATTTTCTATATGTTTTATTTGCATTTTACTACATTTTCCATTTATTTTGAGATAATAGATAATGCAAGAGGAATATGAAGACACGGTTGCAAGAAAGATGAAATTCCTACAAATATTGAAGACTTGTTGACGCCATGGAAGAATGAAGAGCACTTTTAGATACCAAGAAGTGGAAAATTACTTAGAAACTCATTAAAATTTGTGGCATTTAGTTCCAAAACCATCACCAAAGAAGCAAGGAAGCCAGATGATCAAGAGCATAAAGACTGTGGCTATTACGGCTAGCCCTAGCCGTAACCCCAAACTACGACCGTAATATCTTTGTGAACTTAATGTATTGGTTTTTCTTTGTAGAACATGAATGATTTTGTTTTAATACCATTATTAAAGATTTGTAATATCTGATGGTGCACAAAATTTGAAGTCTTAAATTATAAATAGGACAAATTTAAACATGATTTCTCACCATATTACACTAAAGAAAATTCTTGTATTGTTCTTGTTTTTGATAAAGATTCTTAGTTTTCTATTTCTTGTTTTATTTTTAGAGTCTTGTTAACTAGTGCCCCGGGACACTAGTTAAGGAAAAAAAAGGAAATTTTTGCATTGAAAACATAATTCTTTACACTTTTTTAACTTTGACTACACAAGTTCCAAATCCTTATACTATATTTGATTTCCTTAATCAATGTCCCGGGAGCACTAGTTAACATTTTCTTGAAGTTCATCCTTATGATGAGGGAGTAGTCTCCCTTCTATCTTGGGATCAATGGAATGTGGCTCTGTTTAATTTGGACCACCCACACTTTGGGTCCAACTTGGAGCACCTAAATGACCTAGAGTAGCAGGTTTGGCACGGGATTAGGATAACACAATATAAGCAGTAGACATTGTATCAATTACCTTTACTCTACATGTTTTAAAATATAAATTTAAAGAGCAATGCTATACATGAAGAAAGATTTTATCAAGAAAAATTTAAGAATGACATGGCAGAATAATCACCCTTAAATTTTATCAAGAAATTGTCCTGAAATTAATGTTAGCCAATAAAAGCTCTGTTTGGCCGGAAATCATGGGGTGGTGGGTGTTATGTATTTTTTTTTATGAAAGGTTAATAAATAAGACTGAAATCTAAGGGTGATTATTGTGTCATGTCATTCTTGAATCTTTTTTGATAAAATCATTCTTGATATCTAGCATTTTCCAAATTTAAAAGGCTGATTAAATTACAATGTGGGACCCGCCAGAAGTGAGTTGTTGTCTGTCAATGAATATCGTTGTTATGTTTCTCACTCAATATCGACCAACTCAAAAAAAAATGCTTCTCACTTAAATTTAAAAGGCTATTTAAATTAGGGTCTTGCTAACCAGTGCCCTAAGGACAATGATTAAGGATTCCATTAATAGAAACTTAATCTTGAAAATACAAGTCTTTACTTTTTTCTTAGCACTAATTACACCATTTTTCGATGCAAACTTACTTATTTGAGTACTTTAACCAATGCCCCAAGGGCGATGGTTAACATTCTCCTTTAAATTAGGGTTAATTAAGTTTTTGGTCCCTACAAATATCAACAGTTTTGTTTTTAGTCCATATAAAAACAAATCACACTTTTTAGTCCCTACAAAATTTTCCGTTAGTGTTTTTAGTCCTTGTTAAATTAAAATTTCTTTAATTATGCTTAAAATTTTAAATTTTTTAATGATTTTTTACATACTTGTTTAAAACATTATAAAACGTTCCGCCGCAATAAGTTAGCATAAATTTTTATTTTTAGGTCTAAATTTTCGTTAGTTTTATCTTGAATTTTTGGCGTTTTAAAAGAATTATATTTAATTCATTACATGTTAAAAAATTCTAATTTTTTTATAAAAGAGATTATTATAATGTCATGTCTGTTAAACATCATTTAAAAATATAAAATTTTAAGTATAATTAGACAAATTTTAATTTAGCAGGGACCAACACATACTTTTAGTCCTTGTAAAATTAAAATTTGCTTAATTGTGCTTAAAATTTTAAATTTTTAACATATTTTTTACATACTTATTTAGAACATTATACAAAGTTCTTCCGCAAAAAAGTAAATCAAAATTTTATTATTAGGTCCAAATTTTCATTAATATAATTTTGAAAATTTGGCTTTTAGAAAAATTTATATTTAATTCATTACATGTTAAAAAACTAAAAGATTTTATAAAAGAGTGTCTTACAATGTTATGAACATGTCTGTAAAAAATCATTCAAAAATTTAGAAGTTTAAGCATAATTAAACAAATTTTAATTTAACAAGGACTAAAAACACTAACAGAAAATTTTGTAGGGACTAAAAAGTGTGATTTGTTTTTATAGGGACTAAAAACAAAACTGCAGATATTTATAGGGACCAAAAACCTAATTAACCCTTTAAATCATAGGGTGGCCCTCTAATATATTATATTTTATTTATTCACATAGGGTTAATAACCATTTAAGTTTTTTTTAATAACCATTTAAGTTGATAATTTAAACTTTATTTATTGGTCTGTTCGGATTGAGCTTATTTTAAGCTTATGAAAAAGAGCTTATGCAAATAATTAAACTTTTATGTTAATTCATATTATCTTATTGACCAAAATTGTATATTCATAAGTTGTTATTTCATAAACTGCCTTAACAAGCTTATAAATAACACATTAATGCGTATTTATTTGCATAAGTTGTTTTGCATAAGCACTAAAATAAGTCAATCCAAGCTGAACATAAAAAGAGAATAAGGGATTTTTAATTAAGACGATGATGAAATTTTGTTGTACTTCGATTTTTATATATTGATAGATGACCATTATCCGTAATTAACTTTTTTAAAAACAAATAAATTAATTCCATAGTTTTATCTGTAATTATTTTTCATAAAACAAATAAATTAAAATTTTTAAAATGACCATTATGTACATAAAATTAAGGAGATTGTGAGTTTTAATAAGGACGATTATGAAATTTTGTTATACTTTATTTTTATATATTGTTATGTTAGTAGAAAAGTGTAACAAACTAGATGAGTATTTGATTTGTTATAATTTGAAAGCAAAAAACATTTATATTTTTACGATTAATCAAAATCAAAATTTCATTACAAAATTGTTCATAATTTTTAAACATTAGCGCAATAAAAAGAGCGAAAATACAGACACGTTAACGCAATAAAAAGATCGAAAAACGGGCATGTGACTGCCCATCTTTTCATTGGTTTAAATAAAACAAGTATACCTTATTATTTTAAAACTTTTATCATGTTCAATCATACAAAATAATTTTTAATAAATTTTTAAACAAATTTATTTGTTTCTTTTCAAAATAATACTACAAAAGCCCATGCAACAGGAGAGCCCAAAAAATTCCTTGACGAGAAAAAATTCGTCATGGAATACAGTAAACTTGCTTGAAGGGTTGTCAACAATAAATCTGATGCGTTTCAATATTTTAGTAATAAATCAATGGCGAATATTGAAGGGGTCCAAGTTGGACCCAAAGAGTTGGTGGTCCAAATTAAACGCTGCCATGGAATGTAGTCATGTGATAAACTTTCCACAATCCATTTCTTATCTTTTGTTGTGGAATTCAAAACCCTGATCTAGCCTTAGTGTTTTAAATAAGATTATTATGCAATCACTTTGTTGAAATACAAAGAGATTTCTGACAAAGGTCTTGAAACATGAAAATAGCCTAAAGGTTTTTGGGATGAAATGGATAATCAAACTTAATGGGTCGAACCAACATGAAAACCATGAGAATAGAGAGGTATGTTAGTAAGAGAATAATAGATACTTTAGAGATTACCTCATCCTTAGGCAACATTTTCCCATAGCATTATAAAGGAATATGATTTAGAGATGTTCATCGTAGTGATGGACTCCAATGATTACAAGACGCTTTTATCAAACATCTGTCTTTCAAAACTCAAAAATACTTTTTAGTTGCATACTTAAGAGAAAAAGGTAACCTTGATGATCACAAGTCTTTGAGGATTGATAAATTTTTATTACGAAAATAAACCCGCACACTTGTGGGCGTATCAAGTTTTTGACGCCGTTGTCAGGGACTTGTTGAAAATAGAGGTAATTTTTTTAATCTGCTTTAGAATTTTTGCGTTTTTTTTGTTTTTGTTTTTTTACTCATCATCATGGCAAGCGACCATCCTTTGAAAGGGAGCAAAACACCATGACCAAAAAGCCATACACCGAGAATTATAGAGACGTGTTTGCCAATACAGGAATTGGACCAGTTCCTTAAACATCAAAGGAAGAAGCAACCAGAGATCCCATAAAGATTCAAGAAGGGCAACCACTTGTGGACGTATCTTGTGTCGGGTAATGTTGATAAGATAAGGGTCAACCTCGTTGCAAGATATTTGGCAACCTTCCCATAAAATGTCTAATAGGAGCAAATAGCCATATGGGATCTAATTGGGAGAATTTGAACAATTCTTCCCAGGGGAAACAATTTTCAAAATCATGGATGGAGGGGTAATCAATTTAATACCACCAAAAACCCTCCGCCTAATCAAACCCCATAACAATTTGCTAGGAACCTAAGTTTCCAATATAACTTGTTGGAAAACTTCATGATAATACAATCTAAGCATCATGAAGATGTTAGGAGACAATTCAAAGAGATCAAAGAAGAAAATCTCTTGATAATGGATGCTATCCAATTTTTAGCTTCCAATCCGGACTACATACTTCCGCATAAAAATTAGATCTCTCAATCCTTCCATCATGCTGCCTCACCATCTAAAGCACCTAGCACCTGAAAATAAATCCCCATAAATAACACCAATATGATTACCTTAGGTGGAGGAAATACTTAAAAGATGCTAAAGAGATCGACGTTCAAGAGAGAAAAAGAAAGGAAGAAAAAAGAGAGTGACGTGAAATACCCATCCCATCCACCCAAATATTAACTCTAATGAATTTTTTTCAAAATTTATTGAATTTTTGAGAGCATTGGACAATGACATAAACTTTATGAACACTCGTTTCAAATACCGAATTCTAAAAAATTCATTGAAAAACTTGATTTAAAAATAAAAATTGAAAACATTGAAACGTCGTAAAAATTTGAACAATTAAATGTTATCAACCGTTGGGACTTGCGAGATATCTTCTAAGCTACAAAATATGATCATGTTCACAATACCTTGTTTAATTGGACAGGATGAAATATTTATTAAAAATTCCTTTTGTGGTTTGGGCGCTAGTGTGAGCATCTTGACATACTCAATATATAAAAGAATTGGAAAAGGTGATATGACCATGGAATTAACTAATTCTCTTTTACAACTTGTGGATAGGTCTTCCATAAAATCTTGAGGTATTTTAAGAGACATACCTGTAAAGGTACGAAATCTAGTAATCCCTACAAACTTCATGATTATGGATATTAAGGAAGATAATGACATGCTCATTATGCTTGGTAGGACCTTTCTCGCAACTGCATGTACAAAGTACAATCATAGATGTCTAAAATATACACATCTCTTTAAATTTGGAGAAAAAATGAATGAATTTGAGCAAGAGAGTAAATGTATAACACACTTGTTCTCCAAAACTCTAATGATAACATTGTACTAATTATGCTAGAAAGGACAACATAAAACAGCAAAGATCAAACTTTCAAAACTCTAATGATTCCAAAATGCTCTTATCAGTTGCATATTTTCATCATAGTGGTGAACTTCAATGATTCTAAGACGTTGTTATCAATTATATATTTTCATCCAAAAATTAATCATCAATCTTTCAAAACAAAAAAATACGTTGCATACTTAGGAGAAAATGTAACCTTGATGATCACAATTCCTTGGGGATCGATAACTTTTTATTACAACAATATACATGTACACTTGCGGGTGTATCATAAACATAATCACACTTAGACATTGATTCCTCTACTCCCTAGTATAAATCCAATTGGATGAAGTGCGTGTTTCGGGTTAAGAAAAATGCAGATGGCGGTGTGAATAGTTTCAAAGCAAGATTGGTTGCAAAAGAGTTAATTCAAATGATAGGGTTTGATGATAGGTTCAAAGCAAGCCTTCTCCACTATCATCAACCTTCAACTCTTTGAACTTGGTTAACTCTTTGGTTCTCAAAGTTGCTTGAACTTCCTTCAAAGTGATAGTGCCCTCTTTGCCATTAAGCATTGTATCCTTGAAATTCTCAAATGACCTAGGTAAAACACACAGTAGGTGTAAGGCTTTATCCTCATCTTCCAGATTTACATCTATGTTCGCCAAATCATCAATAATTTTATTGAACTCCGTCAGTTGCTCCATTATAGGTTTTTGACTCCACCATTTGGTAAAAGTAGAGTTGTTGTTTCAGACATTGTCTATGTGCCAAGGACTTGGTCATATACAATGAATCAAGTTTATTCCACATAGACACAGCAATATCTGCCCTCATTGAACGACTACACCATTTCTTTGTGATGAAGCTAGTCGAGCAGGGTTATGTGCCCTCATTGAACGACTACACCATTTCTTTCTCTACTTTTAACCACTACAAAGGATAAAATAACAATATTCTATTAGTGATTTTTTTTTTTTTTTGAGCAAAGTGATTTATTTATTTTAGAAAAATATGTTTGGGTGAATTGGACAGTCTCAATGTTGAATTTTCGGAACAAAATTATTTTGGGATGCAAATATTTTGACTTTACCATAATTGTGATATCCATAGTTCAAGTTTCTCATGTTTCTAAATCAACAAATTTGTTGAAATTGAAATTGTCGTAACTATGATAAATTCAAAATATCACTTTGACTGATTACATTTCTATTCCGACAAAGTTGAATCGTAACACCCCCTTGTTTGTCCGAACAAACTTCTTGAAAATAAATCGTGTCTTATTTATTTATTTATTAATTTATTTAGATGAATGATAATTTAGATATTTTCCATTGTTTGTGGGGAAGGAGATACATTTTGGATAATTGCTCTTCTTCCATCTGTTTTTGCTAATTCTCGTCAAAATAGCCGAGCGTGGTAACTCAAGCAGGTGTATTTTCAGCGTGAGTTAACTCACGTAGGGCGGAAATGTGCAAAAACAGATGGAAGAAGAGAAATTATCTACATTTTGGGTGTGTAAGTGAGATTTTTCAGCGGCCGCCCATTGTGGAGGCCCAAATGTTCATATATTTGGACATCGAACCCAAGTTATTTTTTGAACAAAATAAAAAAGGGTTAAATATGTTTTTGGTCCCTATAAATATGTCAACTTTTGGCTTTAGTCCCTCTAAAAAATTTCTTCAACTTTTAGTCCCTATAAAATTTTCCATCTTCATTTTTGGTCTCTCCTTTAAAGAAAACTCATAATTAGAATTCATATTTTTGAATGTAATTTTGCAGAAAAATTCATAATATTATAAGAATCTCTCAAAAAAAAAGTAGAATTTTTTAACAAAACATAAATTTAATATGAATTTATATATTTTTTATGGTTAAAAATTCATATTTAATTTATGTTTTGTTATAAAATTCTACTTTTTTTAGGGAATTCTTTTTACAATATTTTACACATTTCTGCACAATTTCATTAAAAAATACAAAAATTAACTTAAAAATAGGGACCAAAAGTAGTGATTGAAAATTTTAGAGGGACCAAAACGAAAAGTTGGTATATTTATAAGGACCAAAAATATATTTAACCCAAATAAAAAACCCAAGTTATATTTAGGGGAATTCTTAATCGTTGTTTTAGGCTCAACGAAATAATTTTTTTATTTCTAATAAAAAATTTATGTGAGTTGGACTCCGACGTTCACCAAGTCAGGGGAGGCCTCAAGCTCAAAGAGTGTTTGCAGATCATCCACTAAAGTGATCCTCACATCGAAAACGGAAATTGAACCCACAAAATTGCATGTGAGTCAAATTCTTACCAACTGAACCAACATTTATTCACTCAATGAAATCGTGTAAAAATATCCTATGTCTAGTTTTAAGACAAAGCATTAACTAGAGCTTTTTGAGGACTAACATCCTTTATCTCACACACAAAAAAGAAGATTTGGGACTGGTTTGAATCACTTTTGTTTTTTAGTTTTTAAAATCTATTTTATAAATCATTTAAAAAAAAAACTGTTTTTATGAAGAGAATGAAAAAAAAGTGTTTGATAATAACGAAAGCTAATAAACAAAACGAGGGAAGAAGATCCCTCTACAAACATCAAACAACATTAACTTAATAGAAGAGGGAAGATTAAGCAGTTACAACAAGCCAAACTCTCCACCATGACCAATGTTTGCAAGTTTGTCTGTGCAACAATTAACATCATGAAAAATAGGTTTGATCTCACATTGTCATTGTTTTCGTTATATAAGATTTAACGACTCCTGAAGGAGAGGTAAAATATGTTGATTATGTTACTTCCAGACTTCACCATATCTACAATCGTGAGAATCCATCTCTACATAAAAGAGAACTAATGCCAAGGTTACTCGCCAACCATAACCCATGCACGAGACGCCAAACCCAAGTATAGCAAGTAGGATTTACAAACAAAGCCACATACATAACCCTAAATTAATCATATTTTAGTCCCTGTAATTTTTGTTACCATTTTTTTTTTTAACAAAAGCATATAATTACTTTATTTTTAGGCGCTAAAATGGATATGAGGTAAAAGGAAATTGAGATAATTGTAGGAGTAAAAACATTTAATTCAATATTTTACTTATACTCAATGTATTTGACCAATTTTTTCACGTTTGTATGAACACCCCCATCGCGAGTTGACATAACGTAACAAGATAGTTCATATTTATTAAATTCATTTATAAATAAAAATTAAGCTAAAAAAAATACTTTCTAAAAATTCCATAGAAAACTCAAAATTCCAAACAACTTGTTATCCCAAGTGGCAGACAAAATATCCAATTCAACAATCTAGCTAGAAGACTCCATTCATGGACGATCTTTGTCATAGGTTAGGCTAAAAAGCCTATTTTTCCTTGAAGGGAGGAGCATGGGCTACCAAGTGTGCACGGTGTGTATGACAATTGTTTTTTTAGCCTATTTTTTCATTTTTAAAAGGCTTAATTGCAGTCTTCACATCCTAAGAATTACAATCTTGCGATTTTAGTCCCGTATAAAAAATAATAATAAATCAACCCCTTAAATTCATCCCATTTTGCACTTTTGGCCCCTAAGACCAATTTTGACCAAGTCAATGCATAAGTGGCACCTACGTCACTTAAAGTGAGGTGCCACATGTGACTTTATATTTCTTAGGGAGTCAAAATTGCAAGATTGTGATACTTAAGAAGTTAAAACTGCAATTAAATCTAATAAATAAAGTGATTTGGGTGCCATGTATGCACTGACCCAGTCAAAATTGGTCTGGGAACCAAAAGTGCAAAATAGGGTAAACTTAGGGAGCTGATTTGTTATTGTTTTTTTATAGGGGGCCAAAATCACAAAATTATGTTACTTAGGAGATCAAAGCTGCAATTAAAACTTTTTAAAATTGCTCAATAATTTTCGCTATGCTTTAGAATCCCTAAAACCAAGGCTGATGCAAAGCAAATAATTCATATTCCAAGAAAGAACTAAAACTCCCACGGATCATTGATGTTACATGGACAAAGTTTCTTTCATTCAAACCAATGGATTCCTATAATAGAGGGAAGTTCCAACATATCATAACCAAAGATCAATTGTCAAGGCTGTGTGTGTGTGGTCTCTGAAAACCAAACCAAACCCATACTCAATCAGTGATGTTACAAGATGAAAAAGTTTGTCCTCATTCAAGGACAATGAATCATCATCATATCATCATTTCCCTTCAATGTAATCATGCATACTTCGAGTCTTTGACCTTAAAATTTCAGGTTCCTTATTAAGGCCAATCAGAAGGGGAATCTTAACACGAGAAAGTAGTGAGTTAAGATCCTCTCCATTTATTACTTTCTAATTTATGTTTCAAAAGACAAATACAAATGCTTGGAGTAGTATCATTTCCTCTTCACAAACACATTGTCCTCGTACCCAATAGCGTTTGGATAAGATAGTTTTGAATCTTACTAAAAGTCTTGAGTTTGATTTATCATTGGAGTGTAGCAATTATAAATCTCTTTGAGAGAAAACTTAACTAATTTGTCCTAAATTATGGACCAATCCGCTCAAGGAACTAATCTATGTAGTTACACGATATTTGTTTACACAAAAAATTGTTGTCGTAGTGACGCTTCAATGTACTCCTCCTTTCAAAGTGAATGCCACTTTAACAAAAACAAATTGTTTTAAAATTAATGTCAACTTTCAGTTTCCAATGCAATAATAATTTTATCTTTCCAATTGTATCCTTCAATTAATGTTATACACACTACTTCTAAAATATTACTTTTTTCTTTAATGGAAAACAAACCGATAGTTGATTATGATAATTTGGTAAAATAACATCTCTCTTTCTTTTAATTAATGCATTTCTTAATATGTAGGTAAAAATCTTAAACAACATTCATTTTAAAACACAATGAGTATTATAGTAAAACACAATGAGTATTATAGTATTGCATAAAATTGCTGTTAAAGGAGGCTGATGCAAAGCAAATAATTTTTTAAAACATATGGTTGGTCAATAACGTCAGTTCATCTTAATAATTCCTTCTTCGGTATGTACCAGAATATCGTTGTCTTTTATCTTGGATGGGATGATAAACTACAAAACTTTTGCAATCCAAGATTCAAAGTGGTTGTATAAAATATGTTAAAGTTTTTCTAATTCACAAGTGGCAAGGCATAGGGGAAACACGTGAGGTAGCATTTATCTGCAAAAGGCAGAGATTCTGTTTGTTTATTACAAACTAATGCATATGAAATTGTTATGGCTTATGTTCTGTCCACTTTCAGTAACAAAGCTTTTAATCCGTGCTTGTTTGTAGAAGAAAGCAACTCTCATGAGAATGGATCTACAAGATCAAGCAAATTATTAATACTATAAAGCCTAGCTTGGACCACCATTTTAATTCTCATGCTATACAAATCCAAATATGTGTATTGACATATAGTGAGCTATTAAAATTGATCATACACGTGATTTAGTATGTGTTATAAAATTAACCATATATGGCCATAAGGGGAATTTTTGGGAGACAAAACCATAGAAGAGGTGGATGCAACTGCAAAGGTTATGAAAGAGAGGGTAAAAGAGGGAGCATCTCTAGGAGAAGAAAAGGGTTTGGAATTTGTGTTAACTAAAGTTCAAAAAAGAAAGAGCGTGCGTCTTTTAGATATCACTTGAAAGAAAAATCCATCAAAGGGAAAATAAATAAATAACATTAATGGGTTTCAGTTTATAAATGGCCAAATGCCCTAAATTTGGGTTTAATTAGAAGTAGTACAATTCAGGTATCAATTTCCAATCAATTAGGGCCATGTGTGGCATGGATAGACAGCTATTTCATCATGATATTGTTTGTAGCGTAAAAGTTTATAGAGTAGTACTGACAACACTCTCTTTTGAACACTCTTTATTATACTCACTTTCTTATTGATTTAAATTATTATGAGCCTATACTTTGGAGTTTGGAAATAGAACCCACACAAAATAGTGGGACATGCAATGATTCCCTCAAATAAAAAAGTGAGTGCTGGAGAGATAGTTAAAAAATGAGTGTTGCAAGTATTTGTCAAGTTTATATGATCAAAAGTTCTCTATGATGGTCCATGGAAGGTAGCAGATCATTATCTTATTATTCAAAGATGAAGTCCAAATTTTTTTTAGAGTGCAGTTGTTGTTAGGGTTAAAATTCCAAAGCTCCATTCAGAATTATATAACAACATTTTCCTTGGAAGGGTGGGGAATACTATCCTCCATGCTAACCATATTAACCATCGGAAATCAAAGGGTGTATGGGAAAACTATCCTCAATGCTAGAACACAAGAAAAATATGCAATGGCGAGTATCAACAATGATTAATAATATAAGGGAAGAGAAGGGAAAAATTCCTCAAATAATCAAGTAACTGGCCATGCGAAAATTATGGCCAATGAAAGGAGGAATCAAAGCGAACATTGCTATTCAATGCTGTACGTGAAGGAAAACAAAAGTGGATCGGTTTATTGAAAATATGATTTTTGTTATAGACCTCTAGTCTTAATAAACCACTCAGTGGTAAATAGTAAAACTAAGTTTTACCTAGAGATAGAAATTCTATGGGAAGGAAGAATCTTGAAGTTGCATGACATATTATTTAAAAACTGGACCAATGATGATCATATGGATTAAAGGGTGTATTCTTCACCAAATTCAAATTATGCAAAAACAACAAGAAACTTCTATTCCTTCGGCATGACTTTCCTCTTCGCCTATTGATGTTGAGACAATATTGGTGCATATGTTCCACTAAAACTGATAGCGAATGAGTCATTGTTCTTGATCTCGTGCAAGAGCGGCTCGCTAGCTATGGAAGATGCTGAAAAATTTCAAGATGGCTGATTCTCATCTCATGAGTGTAGTTTTGGTGGGTCCATTGTGCCCGATACTTCCATCTCTCATCAACACCATAATACATTTCCTATCATATTGGTTCTTGAAGCGATAGAGAATGACTATATTTAAGGCTATAGGAATGAAATTGTTCTGTAATATGAAAGTTTTTTTTTTCCTTGTCTTTTTTCCTTCTATTGGATTAGGTTTATGTCCTCTCAATTTATTTTTCACAAATGAATTTCTAGCATATAAAAAAATATTACTTATATCATTTTGTGCTATCATAACAAATATATATCTCACATGTATTTTCCTATATTTATCTAAAAATAAATATAGTAAGTATTTTAAATAAAAATAGGAGTATATTTTTAAAAAATTGTGAGTGGGCCAATTTTTTATATTTGTGGGAGAGGAATAGAATAGGGAGCAACAGCTCCCACAACTTTATATGACGCCGTCTTTGCAGTCATTTGTTTGATGATGCTTAATATCAGTACTGTAGTAACTAATATAGTTGATATACAATACTATACGTACACGACTAAACCAGAGTCAACCGTGATAAATGGTAGTTTATGTACAAGTAGTACGTTTCACTTAAGAGCAATGATATTTGAACAACCATTTGGTACAACTTTCATGATAATCTTCTTTTTCTCTCTTTTTATTGGTCAAAAACAATGGAGAGATAAAAAAGATGAGAGAGAGTAAGAATATAATGTGAGTATGAAAGAGAAAGTTGTCTAAAAGTTGTCACAAAATTGTTGTACAAATATCATTTCTCTTCACTTAATAGCAGCTCACCGTTCCACTATAATGATGAGTTTCTTTACAAAGAGATATCCAAGGGTTACAAGAATTAGTCTTCAGTTGTGAATTCAGACTCAAAATCACACCAATAAAACTATGATGTGCGGAGCAAAGAAAAGTAGTAACTAATATCAAAGTAACCACAAACAACAACAATAACAAACCTAGATCTAATCTAGGAATCAAAGTGAAAAGCACAAAACCACAAGCAAAAGATAAAGAGAGAAAAGAAACAAACGCACCAAGAAATGTTTACCCAGTTCGATCCAACTTGACCTACTCTAGGGGAGCGATTGATCTCTCCAATCCACTATCAATGAGTTCTTACAAAGAGATACAAAAGGGTTACAAGAAATTAGCTTCAACAAGCTCACAAAGAACAAACCCTAATTTATATCCTTTTCTCAATCTCACCAATGAACAAAACACTCAATGATTTTCACTCCCCCAAGGTGTTTACACTACTACAAAATATAGATTTAACATCAAGGGGGTTTTAGTTTTCACATCAGTACGGAAAATACCCGAAGGAAAAGATACACACTATGAGTTTTTACATCAGTTGACATAAGCACATGAGGGGAATTCCTAATAGCATGTAACATTTACATCAGTGGATAATTGAAATGAGGGGAAA
>Ga0228710_1003721_pt1 | contig 24169 bp, 9 predicted proteins | sample MedpolnodulmetaG_FD_177995 | JGI IMG/M metagenome (GOLD analysis project Ga0228710, IMG submission 177995) | Root nodule microbial communities from Medicago polymorpha collected in Santa Monica, California, United States - pink nodules | ecosystem: Host-associated > Plants > Roots > Nodule...
AAAATCTTCTTAAAAAAAAAAAAAATACTCCAAAAAATCCTTCTCCCTGAAAAGAGTCACTACAACAATTTTGGCCATCAACGCTAAAAAACCATTGTCAGATGCCAAAAATTGTTACCTTTATCTATAACATTTTTTCACCCACATATCATAATCTACTGCTCTAAAAACATGTGTGCATTTTAGATAAACAGAAACTAAAATTAACCCTAATTTTCAAAATAAATACCAAAAATAACAAATCATTCAAATTCAAATTTAAATTGGAAATGAAATTAAAATTGAAAAACACTTTTAAGTTTTGACTAATCGAATATTTCTAAATTCAACGTACTGCGACGAGATCGGTATTGGGCGAAGGCGTTGAAAGAAACTCCGGTGCAACGGAGCTACAATTTGAAGCAACATCGAGATTCACGGAGGTGAATTTGGTTTTAGGGTTTTTGAATGCAGAAGAAAACGAAGGTTTAGGTTTGGTTGATTTTGGGGGAACGGATGAGAAAGTGTTGGTGCCATTGGAAAGTGGGTTTCTTTGTCTGAGTTTTCGTTTTCGTTCAAATTCCATTGTTAGGGTTTGGTATATTTTGGGTTTTGTTTAAGATTTTGGGGTTTTGAATTGAATTGAATAGAGGGTGAGTGTGATGAAGAAATAGAAGAATTATAAGAGTGCGTCGAAGTTGCAAGATTGCTTGAGAAGCTTTTGATTCTGTTTGGTTTAGTTGTTTATTTTGGTTCAAAAAGTAGCGGCAATTTAGAGCACATTGAATATCTATATCGACAAAAATAGTTTGCATTTTTTTTAAAAATAAAATAAATAGTTTACATAAAAAGTAGATACTGTCATGCGTGGATGATATGTGTTTGGATGTTACATAACTTGAGGAGTCCAACAGTCGTATGACAATTAATTAATATCATTCCCACTTGTGATTAATTGTCAACTGTTTATAAACTTCCCTAGATATTAACGTGGCAATTAATATGTAGTGCACACCCTATGTATTGGATGACAAGCGTGGCATTGAAGGGTTAAATGGTTTAATCGTAGAGAAATGCTAGCAACACACCTTTTAACATACACTTTCTAACATACTCTCTTTAATTGGTTAAAATTCACATGGGATCCACTAAATTTATATGGAACCCACATGATTTGGTGGGACCCATGTGAATTTTAACCAATCAAAAATAATGTGTTAAAAAGTGTGTGTTAAAAGATGTATTGCTAGCATTTCTCTTAATTGTATGCTATACTAATTATAAATGCATGCATGTTATCAATAAACTCTTAAATGCATAAAATACTTTCAACAATTAATATCACCTGCTGAAAATGATTATATGAACACCTTAAAAAATTATTTAAAGTTATATATCATAAAAAAATTAATCATGCCAAAAATTTAAATTCATTTTACACTCAGACATAAATATGAATACATATATGCACCTTTTTTTTTATGGAGTGGTTGTCAGACAAAGCAATATACCTCTGTTGAAAAAACAATTGTAAATGTGCTAGGATATTATGCTAATAGTCATATGCATATGTTTAGCTATCTTAGTGGTTTGATTCGTGAATAAAAAAGCTTCCTTGATTTGCACGCGCGCACACACAAATTCAATAGCCTTAGGATGGATAGAGATTTATTGAGCTTAATTTTGTGAGTTTTTTTCCATCAATTTGATGTATAAAATTTCTTAATTTATACTATGGTAGCATCATCATCATGCATATGAGTATGTGCCTGGCTCCCTATATGCCATATACGAAGCTCGTCAAATAATCAATGACCTTTGTGGATGGCGTATGAGGAGTCAAGCATATTCCATGTCCATACATGGCGATCATCATCAATAACATCATATTTAATATTTTTATTTCCATGTTCATATGTGTTAACCGGTGCCCCCGTGGCACTGGTTAAGCATACAAAAAAAGGAAATTATTACCATAAAAGGAAACTGTTTTTGACTTTTTATAAATTAATTACACAATTTCAATGCATTAACTACTATATAATTTCCTTTTTAATATGCTTAACCAGTTCCTCGAGGGCACCGGTTAACATGAAAAATGAATTTTTCTTTGTATTTCTAAAAATGGATTTTTTAGAAACTTACTCAAAAATAGTAAAAGTTATTTCAAACTCAATTGACATAAGTTAAAAATGAGTTTCGACATTCACTAACTTAAATATTCATTGTTAGAAATTTTACATAGTAAAAATCGCATATTTTTTCAAAGTGACTTCTTTCAAAAATGATTTTTATGAAAAGCTATTTTTAATTGCTTTTTTTTTATAGAGATTCTTTAAAAAATCCTTGGTTATGAATGATATGTAGCGATTTTTCTTTTGTCCTAAAAACAAGAGATCTTTCACATAATTGTTAACAGAGATTTTTAAATAACAAATGTTAATTGTTTAGTTGTGTAATGTGTTGCAAATTCGCATTGTTATTTTCAGAAAGGAGAAAAAGCAAAGAGTGTGTGTGGTGGGAATAAGAATGGCTTATTGGACCTATAATCATTTTATTTGCGCTGAAAGTCCAACACACTATTCCACTAGTAGTTTGTAATTTGAAAATGGGAAATATTAACCGGTTACTCCGGAATATTGGTTAAGAACTTTAAATGGTAATTTTTTTTGTAAGTTTGTGTTAACAATGTATTGAAAATTGAAAACTAACATTTTAAAAAATTAATTATTTAATTTAGCATACATAAAGAGTACTCTAGAGACACTCGTTAACGACACTCTATAAAAAACTATATTTTCAATTATTTTTTACAACACGATAAGGTTTGAACCTACGATCTCATGTTTACTATTAAAATATCTCACTAGTAAACTTATCCTAATCGCTTCATATTCTTTTCTTTTTTTTCCTATTTAACAACATTTCTAAAATTAAATCCAATATTGGACTTGTGAAGGTAATAGGTTTTGACTAGTCCTTTATTTGTGGATTGATTGTGGTCCGATAAGTGATAATTTTTTTTGGTGGTGATCGGGATTCGAACCCCGGACCTTGTATATATTATGCATTGTCCTTACCAACTGAGTTAAGCTCACGGAAATAAGTGATAATTGAACATACTTTTTTTGTATATTATCCAGTATATTAAGTAATATTTTTTAATTTAAATAGTTTAAAAAATAAATTGTAAATTTTACATAAAATGGTCACATTGTACAGTTTGTACGGTATATTCGAAAATTCAACGTATACACCTTCTCTCTTTCCCCACTCAAAACATACTCCTAAGAATCCTTGTCCATGAAAAGGGTCACTACAATTTTGCTGCAAAGGCAACAATTTCGAAAAAACGTAGGGAGGGAAATGTGTGTGTGAAGACAGTGGTGGTAAAGTTAAAGTAGGATAAATAGATAATGAACATGTTTAATTATATTAATTTTACTATTAATTTCGGTTAAATTATCCCGTAACTTAATATAATAGCATGTGCTACTTTTTTTGTTTACAAATAGTATGTATTGCTTTAATTTGTTTAAATTAAAGGAAGTCTATGCTAAAGTGATTTCTATTTTTCAGCGAATCATCACAATCGGTCAATCTCTAGTTCTTAAATAGACCTTGATATGGAGTGATGATAACCTTTGTTCAGCAACATTCGTCGAGATGCGACTTGAGGTATCAACAATCACTCAAACGATCAACTCAGTATGAAAGCAAAGATTGAGAAATAACTGAGAGAAAAGTGTGTATCTTGCATTTACGATAAAAGAGACCTATTTATAGATTTAGTTTCAAAACAATTGATTGTTTGAATGGCGACCTTTACCGAGAGCATGTAATCAACTTGAGTTTCGTCCGTTACATGTCGTTAGGGTATTACATAATGAATGACTTTTGGTTAGCCATTGAAAGCATCTGAATATACGGAAGGACCCAAAGTTTGTTGTTGAACATATGAGTTTTTTTGTTCGACTATAAGGCGTTTTTGCTTGTAAAATATAATGAAAAATAATTTATTATTTGGGAGCCTAATTAAGCGAGGGCTTTAGGGGTTTTATCCTTGGGTTGATCCTGATTCGGGGGGCTCCAACACTTAAGTTAGTAAAAACTTTATGATAGCTCGAAAGTTAATCAACCTGAAAATATATTTTATAAAGAGTAAGAACCTTTATTATATAAATGATGTGTAAACTTGGATATCAAGAGGTTGTTCAATTGCTAGTAACATAGTGTGATTCACACGTCTAATTGTCATTATAGGGTCATTAATTAATGGATCATAAGGGATGATTCAGTGTTATACCGAACATGGTGTTGTCTTGTTGGACTGTGGATCCTTCACGAATTAAATCTGAGTATAATTTCAGTATTAATGAATTTAACCTTTGTATTTTTCCCAAGAACTCATATGACCGACCTCATGTTTTTACAGCATTACATTCATATTCTATATATATAGATTCTCATTCTTGTGTTGTACTGGCAAATGCAACATGTTTCTCTTCCTACCTGTCCACGAGAACAAGAAGCCCTTGTCACCCAACTTTATAGTTTTAATAAGTTTTGTTTCCATTGCACACATTAGCATGTGAATGTACTTTCCTAAGTGCAAACTCACGTGAGTTTTGCTCTCTCGCAAATGACAAAAACCCTAAATATATTAACATAAGATATTGGAAACACAATATGTATTTTGCGACAAGAAAAGAAAGTAAATAGGTAACAGATAAAATCATACGAAAGAACATACACATGTGATTAATAAAAATGGATAAATACTGGCAGGCATAATGGACGATATTTCATTTTATCCTTCGGATATATAAAATTGAAAGGGGTCTGTAAAATGTGTTTTCATTTTCATATATAGAGACAAACAATTCAAATTCAATTTTTTATATAAATAATTTGAAATGTCACGAGAAACTTTTCTGAATTGAGCAATACAATTTTCTGAATAATTGGACCCTAAAATTGTTTCTGTTTTTGGTTTTATTATGGCATCATTTGGTCACATGATATATATTATACAAATGGACACCAAAACGCGTACAGGTCAGCAACACATATAATATTGATATCACTCAATTTCATCACATCACTTAATTATACTAATCATTCATTAACAGCTTCACTTACTTTAAATAATCTCTGCAATTATGCTGTGTGATGTGGTATAATCATTCTGAATATTATTATATACACATGCATGATGCATCATTCTATCGTACATATCATATTCATCGATCGTGGAACTTGCGCAAGTAAAAACAATCAAATCCAAAATAGAATATTCACAACCTCCAACTTTATTGCAACTAACTATTCCTACAAGGTTGCTACTTCTCACTCAGTCTCGAGGGACTCAGCTCCACTAATAACAAGACATGTGAAGGAAGATCAAGGGAAGGACTAGGGTTTTAGTTCTTTAATTTAATTTTTTTTATAAGCAATGAATAATTTGAGTCGCTGAGATTTAAAGAAATACTTCAACCCTAATATGAAATAATGAGTCTATCTACTAATACAAACCTCTCAAAAATAGTATATAGGTTGACCCTTACTGTTTTTACTAAAAAAAATAAATTTTATGATAATAAAAATAGATAATAAACTAGTAAAAATAGTAAGGGTCAACCCATATCCATACTAGGCGCCCCACAATATAATATTTTCATATATAATTTTTAAAATTTAGCCTTTATCCTTCTTATTTTTATTATAAAGATTAATTAATATACATAGGTGAAACAGATTCAGAAATTAATGAAATTCTTCATGTACCTCATCAAACATGTGCTTGAAGTTTCCCTTTTAAATTTTATTTTTTTCGTCATAAGAAAGACAAAACAAAAGACTACACTACTAGAAAAAGCAAAATTAGCGAGGGAAATTAGTGACGGAAAAAATGAAATTCCTCACAAATTCCTTGGTCGCAAAATTTAGTGACGGTATTAGAGAGGGATTTCACGTTTTCCCTCACTAAATATCCCTCACTAATTTTTGTTTTTTTAGTAGTGCTAAGCAGCTCAGTGTCTAAAAACTCTAGAGAAGTGGACGACCAAGATAGAATCTAACTTCGGAGGAGGAGAGATTCATATCTTCAAAGTGTCAATGTTGTCAGCCTTATATTTAGTTAGCAAATATACACAGATTTAGAAATTCATGAAATTATCCATTGACTCTATTATTATTAGTAAGGGAAGCCACTCTCTCAATATTCATTATGAATATGAAGTTCTCCTTTGCATTGACTCTATTATTAATGAAAATGTTATAAGCGTCTTTTTCTTAAAAAAATGAAATGGAGTTGAAAATTTATTGAGAAAGTTACGTGAAAACTAACTAGAATAATAACTAATATGTAAAATTATAATATGTACAATGGTTTTTTATCTGATATTATATACATTAGTTTTTAATGATGACATATATAAAGTAGTTAAGCCCATGCTTGCATGATTTTAAATATTTGTTGGAGACAAATATAGTCCGAAGGAATTGAAGATAAATTGTCGTCGCTAACAGTAACTTTTTTAAACGAACCTTTTTTTTACGGATCAAATAATGAACAAGTTGAGGCCTACCCTAGCTTCGAAGAATTAGATGTGATTAATTTACCCATAATCATTCAAAATTAGTCACATTAGTAAAGTTGTAAGTGGTAACCGCAAGCTAACTTTCCCTAATTTGCTTGTAAATTTGATTTTGTGGATAATTTTTATTGGTTGATGTGTAAATTACCTACAACTTTCCGATGATGTCTAGAAAAAATCATAGACTTATTCAACATTAAGTAAATTATATAACTAAGCAGTAATATTTTTGAGCTTCGGGCAATACACATTAAAGAGGGTCTAACTGATACGCATCTTACTGAGAGATATACTTGTTTGGGCACAACCCAAATATATATATTTGGACACACATATAAAACCATAAATAGTAAAAGAGAATAAAATTGAATAAAGTCAATTGATATAACTAAGTAGTATTTCTTAAAAAAATATTATTTCATATCAAGATGTGCTTTTTTTTAGCAATGTGACGGTGTATCTAACAATATTAATTTATTATTGTGTTTATGAAAGATTTTTTCAACGAGTAGAACCTGAAAGGTGATAAAATTCCCTAGAATTTTAATTTTTTTTTATTGATTTGTGACTCAAATATGAAAACAAGACTTTGAAAAGGTATCGTTTCCATCAATCTCATTCCATTTTGGCAAGATTTGAAACAATTACATATTTTTTCTGAATAATTTGATGTTGAACCATTTCATACCCTAGAGTTTTGTTAAACATAATACATTACATGTCACTTCATTTTTATCTTTAATTATTTATTAAATTAATTAATATTCTGTATTTTTGCTTTATGGATACACGTGCCCACCATTTTCATGGGTGCCAAAAATATTCTCCTTATTTAATTAATAATAATTTTTTTGATAGCTTTGAATGTGAAATTTCTCTACCTAGCTAGTACTTACGTACTATTATAATTCATAGGTAATTAATTAATTCATATTTCTTTTGATAATTAATCATAGTTATTCCATCCAACTAATTATTGATTGTTGTGAATGAATATGATGTTACGTGATTTTGATTGATTTTTTCTTTTGATAAGCTTAGGAGAATAAGCCCATGATTTTGATTGAATTGATGCATCGATCCCACCATATTTAAATTACTATATATATACTAGCGAAAAGACTTTTTATTATGTTAACGTTTGAAAATTATGAACGATGTTTTTTATAAAAATTTTATTTTGATTAAAAGTAAAAATATAATTATTTTTTACTTTCAAATTATAACAAATCAATGATGATTATCTATTTCAATGAAACCAACAAGATAACAAAAATATATAATCTTTTTTTTTTTTTTTTTAATGACACCAAAAACAATCTTTATTATAGAAAAATCTGTTGTTTAAGATTATAATTGGGATAATGAAAAATAAGTATATACATTCATCTAGTTTGTTACACTTTTTAAATGATAAAGGAAAAAACTGAACATTTGTGTTTGTTACATTTTTATTTGAATATTTAAATTTATTTTTATCTATTAACACATGTGTTATTTGTATTGAAAATTGATGGTATTTTTAGAAGAAAAAATCCAACCCAAAAATGATAAAAAGAGATAGTTTTCTTTATATATAGTACAAGTATAGATACCCGGTGTTGTCCGGGTTAATTATTATAAACAAAGTTTTGTGTGCTGACACATATATAGATTTGAAGAATTCATCTCATTTTGAGCACCGGATGTAGTAGCCTGTTATAATCAAATAAAAAATAAAATAAAACGTGATTTCATAGAAAAGATAATGTTAAAACGTTTTATTTTAAGATACCGACCATTGTTGTATCGGCAAAGTGGTCATTGTTAGCAGACAATTCAGAACATTTGGTTTGCAATGGACCCTAAACTAATGAAAAACGATCATAACTAATATTTGTTCAAAATCACAATACATTAAAAAATATGAATAAAAAAAATTTAAAAAACATAATTGATATTAACAATATAATTAATTATTGTACAAAAAAAATCACCGCTTTAATATGACATGTTCCAGTTCCTACATCCCAATAGTGTTGCTTATTAATGAATGGTTAAAACATAATCTTGTACAACCCTAATAACGTTGCTCTATATTGTTGAAGAAATCTTTTTTACTCGAACCTTGAACAAAAATTTGCGTTCTTTGAAAGAGTCGATTTCTTGAGGATATAACTCATCAATTTCACCCTGATTGTCAAGGACTAAATCGAGACAAAAAATTATAAAGAACGAAAGTGTTACCTGAACTTAAGTTAATGGGCAAATTGTGTAATTTTTCCTAAAGAAAAAGAGTTGATGCATACTTTTTCATCTATGAAAACCATATTGATTAAATCAATATGGTCTCGATCTTTGAAGTTTAGAATTCTCCATATTTTAATGATCCTAATCTTGAATCTTCGTGCTTTTTGTTTATTATTGATGATTATGCTATCAATGAAGTCAAATTATGTAGCCATAATTTCTGAAAAATAAAAATAAAAAACAGAACGATGAAATTTTTGATTTGGTTAATTAGGAATCAAAATAGAGTGAATGTATGTGTAAGCATCATTAGAAGTTTTTACGATGATGTTCGAAAAGTTGTCTTTAAAAATCAAAAAATAAACATAACCAAAAGATGAAAATGTTTACCAAATCTGAAGAAGGAAAAATGGTAGATCATAAGAAGGTTTAGGTTTCCGTTTTTTCTCAAAATATGTGAATAACAAAAACTCATTTATTTATAGTTAACATTTGCATTAGGATATGCTGCTAAAATATAATATAATAACTAACCGAAGCTTTCTTTTTTCTTCAAAAATAAAAACTAATTGAATAATACGGTGCTAAAGGATTACATAGTAACTAATTGAAGCATTTTTTAAAAACTAATTGGTGTCTTTTTTATCATAAAATAATATCATCTATTGAAATATTTATGAAACACCTAAATTTTATTTTTATTTGAGAAAAACTCTTAATGTACCAATAGCACATGTGCATACAAAATAAATTAAAAAAAAATAAAATTAAATAATCAACCTGTGTTAAAAATTTGGTATAATAATTTAAAATCAATTACAATATGTATTAAATTTAAAATTTTAACTAAATTATAATAGTTTTGGTAGAATGAATTTTTTAGTGGATATGATGAAAATTCAAAGAAATATTTGAAAATTCGAAGAAAAAATCAGTTTTAAAAAATAGAAATTTTATAAATTTGAAAACCAATAAAAAAAATAATGCTAAAATTGAAGTAGACATTAATTAATTAAAAAAAATTATTTAAAAAATAAAGTGAAGTATTTAACTCCCCAAAAAAAGTGAAATATTCAATGGACATGATTGAAAGTATTATATTTATTTTCTTTGAAAGGAGGATTGAAAGTATTATATCTAGTTTGTTGAGATATTTCTGTTACATAAAATATTAGGAATTCGTTTAAAAAAAATAAAAATATTAAGAATTCAATAAAAAGTTAAATAAAATGTTCAGTGGATAAGATCAAAAGTTTGTTGAGATATTTATGTCAAATAAAATATTAGTTTTAAAAATAGAAGAAATAATAAAAATACTGAGAATAAACGTGGAAGTGACACATAGCATAAAAAAAACCTTACTTTATATATATACTATTGATAAATATTTAAGAATCTAGGATAAACTGATTATAGGAGGAAGTCTTAATATGATCACAAATATTTAAACACATTATTTAGACACACATATAAAAATACATAGGGTTAAATATGTTTTTGACCCCTATAAAATTTGGAACTTCTATGTTTTGTCCTTATTTAATTTTAATAGCGTTTTTAGTCTTTATAAAAATCATTTACATGTATTTTTAGTCCCTACTAAAACAAAGTTTGTCTAATTATCCTAAACCTCTTAAATTTTTTAACAATTTTTTGAGACAAGTTTAGAACATTACAAAAGGTTCGTTTACTGAAATTTAGAATTTTTTAACATGAAAAAATTAAATATGAATTTTTTTTAAAAGACAAAAGTAACAAAAATCTGGACGTAGAAATAAAATTTTGAGATAATTTTTTGCAGATGAACATTTAGATATGTTATTAACACTTTTGAAAGAAAAAAAATCAAAATCTTAAAAGTTTAAGCATATAATTAAACAAATTTAGATTTAGTAGGTACTAAAATTGAATGCATAAATTTTTTATAGGAATTAAAAATACTATTAAAATTAAGTAAATACTAAACTTAAAAGGTCCCGATTTTATAGGGACTAAAAACATATTTAACCTTCCTCAAATAAAAAATTTAACCTAAATATATATAAATTAATAATTTGAAAAAAACACATATTATTTAAAAAAAAATCTTTTCTCAAATGTGTGTGCCTGAATAAATTGTTTAAATAGTTGTGACCAATCACCAACATCATCGATGGACAATGAAACCAAGACAATAGAGTGGATTAAACCATCATTGATTCAAATTTTGTTCTTTGATTTAATCCACTACAAAACCTGAATTTTCATTTGAATAATGATGCGAGACATTGTTGATTATGTGTGACCCTAAAGACGTTTGTTGTGTTCTTTCCACAAAGTCCAACCACATGCCATCCAAATACCTTGAAGACTCTTTGTTACCTGAATGAAGACGTCCAAATTGATATGCATACAAAATAAAGGAATTAAGAAATGCTCAACCAATTCATATGACCATACCACACACTTAAAAAAAAAAAAAACACAATTGAAAAGGTATTAAAGAACTTTATATACCACCATAACAAAAAGGCATAAAATAGCTTATGCATTAATAATGTCATGCGGAGCCAAACTATCGTTTGCGGGGAGTTTATTTTTAAGAAATTTCCAAGAAAATAAAGTACCTTCACAAAATCATTTTATTCTAAACAAGTTTAGAGAGAGTCATATCGAATCTTGCACCACATCTTGAGTTAGCAAATGATAAACTTCTTCGACATAATAGATTTCACTATGATCAAACTTCCACGTCCACCGTTTCGAAACATTTTCTTACAATACAACATTATCTAACAAAACTTAGAGTTGGTTTAGTCCATCTTGCTCAAGTTGGTTCATGTCAAAACTCAACATTATATTTACCAAGGGACACCCAAGTCATGGCTTCTATACTGTAATACTGTAATACCTCTATACGTAACTATCATTTCATAGGTCATTTCACTTATATATTGTTCAACGTTCACTTTTCTACACAATATGAGACTTCTAATTCACATTGCACTTGTCACAACAATCTCCTCCTCAAGTGTGAGTTGCTTCATTCATCTAATTATGCTATCCCTCAACCAGAAGCTTTTTCATTCACAAATAATTGCACTGACGTTGGCCGCACTAACCAGAACCCGCCACCTGACCACTATTGTGACGAAAACTTTTGATACATTGAGTCAATCGAATCCTTTGTCAAATCATCAACTATGACACCACTATTGGATCATAAAATACACCAATATTACACTCTATGTCGACAACATGTAGAGGTTTAACAACACACCATTCATAGAAGAGACAATATATTTGCTAAGGGCCCCTACATTATACAAAAATGGGTGTGACCATATGATTTATAAGCGAAGACAATTTTCATTTTACAAGTCAGATTTGTAAAGTTGAATTGCGTTAGAAACCATCTAAATGTCTAAAACCTATAAGTAGAAAATGAGCGTGTGTATATTAAATTTTAGCTAAATGAAACATGTATAATCAAATCAAATAGTAGTAATCATGGTCGGGAATATTAATGAATGACATAGAGGAATCTAGATAGATATGTGAATTATACGCGGTAAGACAAGATATAGAAGTGTCCAAGAAAGCATTATGTTCGAGGTTGTGAATGGAAAATTGGGGTTCAAAATTAAAAAACTTGATGTGAGAAATTAGTAAATGGAATCAAAAAAACTCTTGGAGAGTTCAGAGGAACAAATGCTTTTATGGAAGGCAAGAGACAAAGGTAGGAGCAGTATATGTGTATGGAGGATATTGTTTTGTTGTGATGATTAATGGGCACACATGTGAATATAGGTGGGTACGTTATTTGTCCTTGTGGAATGGTGACAATACTTCAAGGCGGAAGCAACAAGAATCAACAGCTCTTCAATTTATATGATATGATATATGATCAATATATATATTATCCGTGTTTTGTATGTATATCCTATATCCTATATACATATAGACTAAATTATAAGGTAATTAATTATAGAGATAAACAGTGAGTGATTGATTAATTAGTTAACGGTAATCTATTCTTATTGTTGCATAAAATAATTAACTAATACGGAGTTTTGTCAACAACAAAAAAAAAACTAATACGAAGTACTATGTTGTAATGTTTGGTGGCAGAATTTTAACGCTAAAAAATAAGTGATCGGATTCAAGTGGTAATTAGTTTTGAATAGATTATTTAACAGAAATCAGGTTTGAAATTTGATTTTAGACTTTATTTACCTATAACTGGAATCCCGAGTAAACAAAAATTTATAAGTCCAAAAGAAAAGAATTTATAAGCTTAAAAGAAAACAATTTGACCAATAAAATTGGAAGTATCAAAGCACTATATATTGTGACATTTGGAACTTATTAGTGTGCTTCCACGCCTATTCCCACTACTCCTTTCATTATTTTTCCTGCCAATAACACCATAGAGAGTTTGAAAGTTACCAATATCTTTTGTTTATTACCAGAGCAAAACCATTTAAGTGGGATAATAATCTTTTTGGTCTCCGAGTATGTAACGGTAGTCACAATAGTTTATCAATGCCTCAAAATTTTAAAATAGTCTTTGATTGTGCACTCCTTTAGTCAAAATAGTCTCTGACGCTAAAGTTTATATATGGATTGAATTGACCGTAAGTAAGTACGTATAAAGGCTAATATGACAATATTAACAAAATTTTTAATGTCAGAGACTATTTTGACCAACGAAATGCAGAATCAAATACTATTTTAAAATTTCGATACATTAAAAGACAATTGAGGCTAACTATTATACATTCTGAGATAAACATGATTATTACCCCATTTAACTTGAGGCAGGGATCAAGTCATCAAACCATTTAGTTATTTTTTTATAACTGAAGTCTAAAAGTTAGTCTTTTATTAGCAGTAATTCAACTCGATACCCTTGAATTTTACAACACTCGCATAAACTCTACACAACAACCACTTGCGCTAGACTCTTTTGGTATCGAAAGTCACTAAGCTTTAACAAGGCTTGAATTTTTATTTATTTTTAAAGAAACAAGCTTGAATTATACATAGATAAAATAACTAATTTATCCACAATTATAGTTAATCTAGAATTGAGACTTTTTTATTTTTTCCTAATCATCAACCTACACTTTTATGTCTAATAATATGAAGCTAAACCTGTTCTCAGCACTTAAACAATCCCTTGCAGTTTATGTTAACATAACTCATGACTTTTTTTTTTTGAAAGATAACTCATGACATTTTAGAAGGGCTTAACTTATAAATCAAGATTACTTATCACATTATTAATGATAAGATTTGTATATAAAGGTTATTTCCCCTAGTTTCATGGAGCTTGTAATTTATTATCCCTTTAAACAGAAACCTATACAATCACGTTGGTTTTGCACTGGCCTTTCCCCCTTATTATAAGAGACAAGGTGTAGACATAGTCCTTGAATTTATATTTTGAATAAACGACTATAATTAATATGAAAACTCAAAAGATACTATGTCTATGTTGCAATGAGAATAATTGAGTTATACATGTGTTAGAATGTATTCAGGCCATAAAGAGATCCATGTAATCTCACTCTCAAGAATGTTGAGATTTAAACTTGGTACACGTGAGTGGATCATTAATTTGTGTCCAAGAACAATATTCAAGGCAAATATCATAAACATAATATCTTATACTAACTTTTTATTTTACAAATCTATTATACACCATCGTAATTTTTTAGAAAAAAATAACTTTAGTAACGGAAAAAAATTGAAAATCTTCTCTAAATCTTTCATCTCTAACTTTTTCAAATATGAGTAAACCAACAATGAATTTCTAATAAAAAAATAGTATATTAATTCTTGTCCAAAAGTAACATACATAAATTCGTTTTTGACGTGGTGTTGATCTATCTTTTATACTGGCTTCAATAAAATTTTCTTATATATTAATAAAAAAAATTACGTGCTAGAATTCTATTATTTTCACAATATATATGTTCTTAAACAAACAATTTAACAAAAACAGTATGTTTATCAATAAATTAATATCTACAAGATAATGATGTTTTTACTGTATAAAAATATAGATATAATACGGTTCCGGACTAATGGACGGTAATTTAACTTGTCTAGTGGAAATGCATGGTATATTAACTGCATCATCGGTCCAAAGGTTTTTAGTGCCCGAACAAATTAATAAAATTGTGTTTTTTTAATTATCGTAAAAGATTCGTTCATAATCAAAGTTTTTAAAAAAATATATTTTCAATATAATTAATCAAAATAATTTAAAAATATATATTTATATAAAACTAACTACTACGTAAAAATAATAATTTTTATGCCCCTATAAAAATGGTGTCTTGAGCTGCCGCTTCTCCCGCCTACCATCAGGGCCACCCCCGAGTACTTACAAACAAAACAACAATACAAGTAGCAATTGTGCTAGCTAGCTAGTCACATACAATTCACATGAAAATGAAAATGTATAGTACGAAAGAGAAGTATAATAATTATAATAAGTGAAGTGAATATATCACATATTTGATTTCGCTATCAATTATGTGGGAATGAAAAACGAAAATGAGGTTGAGTGTCTGATACGATGAGAATGAGAGTATAAGATGGCACGTGTGGAGAGAGAATGGAAAAAAGTGACAAAAATTCGAGAAAGGATCAAAGAGTGGAGGAGAGCCTAAAAAATCCCCCGTGAGGAGTGTTTGGACCCATTCCAAACTCACATACATACATACATTTTTTTTGTTGCTAGCTTCTCCTTCACTTCTTTCAATGTAATTTTCCCTATCACGAGTTTATGATTCCTCTCTTCAATCCTTTATTTCCTCCACCTCAAAACTTAGTATGCCAGCAATGTTATATTTTTCATTTCCCCAATTTGCCCTTGCATACTTCTAAATTTAATCAAATAAACAATATCTTGTTCCTATTGTCTGCCCTACTTTATAAGTAAATGAGATTACATGTCGTATTCAATTGAAAAAGATAGGTATTGAATTTAAGATATATTGTGTTTAAGTCTCGTTAATCTTTTTAGAAGGAGGTATGTAAATCTCTTTCTATGTGTTTTTTGAGCTCGAAAGTCTTCTTTATCTGGGATTGAGACATCATTCTCTCGCCCTACATTTTGTTAAAATAAAAAGAAATAAGAATATTTAATCTCCAAATTGTAAGTATATATAACATACCAATGGGAGAATCTGAATTCAAACTCGAGTTATAGGTTGTGCAAGTGCAAGATTTAATCGTTAAATTAAAAAAGGTTAAATAAGTTTTTGGTAATTATAAAAATCTTAATTTTTTTTTGTCCCTCAAAATATTTAGCAAGTTTTTATCCTTCAAATGTTTCCCTCACGACTTTTACTCCTCTTTTTAAACAAGCTCATGTGTATCCTTTGAATTTTGGATTTTGTTTAGTACATTGTAGAAATCTTTGTAGCAATAGTTTGAATTTTTTTAACAAGAGATGAATTAAATATATATATTACATTTTTAGAGCTTAAAATTTCATATTTAATTCACATTTTGTTAAAAAAAATTATAAACTTTTGTGAGAGATATTTTTATAATAATCTAAACATCTCTATAAAAAAATCATTCAAAACTATGAAAGGTACATGTGCATTGACTTAAAATCAGGGGGAAATTGTGATGGAAAACATTTAGAGGACTGAAACTTGTTAAAAAAATTATGGGGACTAAAACCAAATTTAATATTTTTTTAGGGATAAAAAACTTTTAAAACCCTAAAAAAAATATCCAAGTTAAAATAAGGAAAATGTCTCTTAGACATCCTAAATGTGTGTACATATGAGAGATAGAGATAAGAGAAAATGGTAAGTTATACGAAGAGAAAGATAAAAAAAAATGGGTATTGAATTAGTATGAAAATCTGGAGTGTCCAGATATCATTGTTGTTAAAATAGATATTGGGAAATGGGCATAGTATTCCAAAGGAATTATAACATAAGGGTATTTTAGTAAGTTCAACTAAAAATCTATATAGAATTTGTCTTTGAATAAACTAAGACAGTCATGTGAGAAGAAAACACATGAGATCATATGGATTTGAAAGCTCATAACTCTTCCTTTTAAATGGCCTCAGAACTCATCAGAATTTGTAGCAAAAGGCAAAGAGAGAGATATAGAAAGAGAAAACACAAAAAAATGGTTTCTAGGGAGCAAAAGAGAGCAGCACTGCATGAGAAGCTGCAACTTCTTCGTTCTGTTACTAACTCTCATGCTGTAAATATTCCCTGCATTTTCTATCTCCTATCTTTCTTTTCTTTCCATTGGATTTCTCTCCATCAATATATTCTCAATGAAATCACCCAATTCTATAAAAGAATATTCACACCTCTGCTATACTCTTGTTCCTGATTTGGGTCCATTTTTATTATTGGAATTAATGTTTCCAAGTTTGCTATTTTTTATTAGTTTTTTGAATTTGAATCTTTCATCTTCTATATATATTTTCTTTCTTAATTCCTTATTGGCCAATTCCTTATTATGCTCTCATCTACATGCATATCTCTAGGTTCAAAACTCAAGCTATTGATTATAAAAACTTGGTATCAAAAATATATAGTGATAGATTTTTCATCGAAAATAAATAAATAAAAGTGATCGATAAGTCTCTAATTTGATATCATTTATCTTGTTAATTAACTAACCATAGTAATGTATCCTTATCCTATATTCTTATCAGCTATGTGTTGTGGAGCTTATTTGATTTGGTATATTAATGATTTTTCTAATATTTCTTCTTATGGTTTTTATGCATGGTTTGGTTGCAGCTAAATGATACTTCGATCGTAATTGATGCATCAAAGTATATTGAAAATCTAAAGGAAAAGGTAGAAAGACTGAATGAAGAAATAGCTTCTGCAGAAAGTTCAAGTGTCCACAATCCCAACTTGCCTATGGTAATTGAAAAAAGTACATGAGTACATTTATATATTTTTTATAGAGCCAATATATTTTATTAAGAAAGTAAAAGTACTCAATCAGAATTTGACTGCTTTTGGATAAACAATTTAGTTAACCGCTTATTGAATAAATGTTTATTATAGTAATTTTTATAACAACAGATAAAATAAAATCAAATTGTTTTCATCTAAATTATCTGTTATTTTCATTAATTAACTATCTTGAAGGGCTTGTGGAAATTAGCTGAAAACAACTTATAAACATGGCATATGTCGTTTCCATTAGCTCGCCATGGTAACAGTCTCTCAAGTGTTATGTCAGTAGATAAACTCAAATAAAACAATTCAAATTGACCATCCTTGTCTATTATATCCTAAAAAAAGTTTTGACCCTAAATAACTCGACGCAGGGTTAATTCACTTTTCTTTTTCTTTCTTGGGATCTTTAATTTCCACTTATACACATACTATTTATGTTGATCATCAAGTTAATTTTCTAAGATCTTGCAAGTATGAAATTTGAAATGGATTTTATGGATGGACTTGTGCAGGTTACAGTGGAAACCCTAGAAAAGGGATTTCTTATAAACGTTTTTTCATCAAAAAGCAGCCAAGGTATGCTTGTTTCAATACTTGAAGCCATTGAAGAGATGAGGCTTACTGTGCTGGAAGCTAGGGTTTCTTGTACAGACAATTTTTGTTTCCAAGCTGTTGGAGGAGAGGTAAGATATATACATATAGTGATCAACAAGAGAAAATTGTCTGTGAAAGAGAACAATTATTTGATAGTGTAAAAAATATTTACATTTTTGCTGCATATCATTTAAATTTTCATGTTATAAGTTCAACATGAGTATCATTAATCTCTCTATCTTTTTCCTTCACTTGTCAATATTTTTGTGTCACATGTTTTGTCCCTTTATATAAAAACGTTCCTCATTGGGGTTCTCGAGAAAAGGGACCTAGTTGCTGTACATTGAATCATTGATATTGGTCCTGCAATCCATATATGATGCCTAATCTTAACCCTAATAATAATATACAGTCTTCATTTAATTGTCTACTACGTATAGAAGCCAGCTAAGTTCATCAATAACGAATAATATCTTGCATTTTATTTCCCATCATGCATGAGAATGACGGAAATTTTTTGTGACTTATGTAGAATGAAGAACAAGGTGATGCTATTGATGCACAAGCTGTGAAACAAGCAGTGGGACAAGCAATAAAAAATTGGAGTGAAAGTTCCGATCAAGTGTAAATTGCAAAGCAATATCTATTTATATGTATTGTGTCATCCATATTTATTATTATTTTTCTAATCATTTTTAATCAAGCTTTATTTTGTTGGTTTAAGGAATCAAGCTTTTGTGTAAGATAGCTAGCTTCCAAATCTTCAAGTTCTGCCAATATTAATGAAAATATTTGCCGGTAGTAAAAGGTCAAAACTCAGGAGACATGTTAATGAGTAGATGCATGACGGTTTGATGAAATTTATGTGTTGAGCCAGCATACACATAATGTGCTTCTTGCTTGACCAAAAAAAAAAATATGCTTCTTGATTCTCCCTTTGTCAACATGAGAATCTCTTTTTGCCAGATGATCCGTAAACACTTTTTTTAATGTTCGTTGAACTTTGAATTCAGAGTCCAATTCATCTAAACTTTTCCTTTTCTGAGTTAGAAACCTTCTTTAATCTTACACAAACAGGGTTTAAATGTCATACAAAAGAAATACATCCTAGTATAAAGAAAATGACATGGTGTCTATGTTGCACACAACTAATGACATGGTGCCCAAGTTACCAAGTACTTAAACACACAAATGAAACTTAATTCATAATTAAAAGTATGATTATCACATTAATATAAAAATTAAGTCTATACGACCAATACATTAGTATGGTGTAGACAAATCTTGTCATAGGCCTTAAGGCTAAGAAAGTGAAAGTTAATAATTTACTTTAATTGTGCCTTTAACTTCCCAACCTTATCTGTAGTAAAATTACCCTACCACTCCTAGTTCTTGAAGCTTCATAGCCTTCATGTAGGGTTAGTCCTCATCAACTACTCACTCAAAATCAAGTTCAAAAGTTGATTATAGAACATATATATATAGTCCAATACCACTTGTGCGATTCAGTGGCGCCACCACCTAGTGTTTGAACTTCATATCAAACTCCTCATACATGCTTCTATTTTTTTGTTATAAACATTCATTGATATCGATCCTCTCCATTTAAGATCATCTCAATTTCTTTCATTTGAAAATATGAAGACATAATTTTTTTTAAATAAAATATAAAATAACTAATTGTGGTGAAACCCACTAAATGATAAGATCAATTATCTCTTTTTTGTGTCTATCTATCTATCTAAATGATATCCTCCATTTATTTTAAGAAATGGATAAAATCCTTACTTACGATTATCATCTCATGACCCAACCTTCCATAAATGTACGTATCTAACACATGAAGATTGATTTCCACATCATTAGAGAAAAGATAAAACTTGGATTGATCAACATGTTTCCTTTACATTTTGCTACACTAATAAGTCTCATCTTTACAAACCTTTACATTAACCATCATACTATTCTCTTATCTCCCAAGCTTGGCCTTACCGATCTTCACAATTAAACTTAAGAGGGAGTATTATAATTAGATAAGCTATACTATATAGATGAAAATTAGTTATATTTTCTTCATCTTTCATATTTGTTTGTTACTCCTGTAATGGTATATATAACCCTAAAATGTCCTTTAATGAGGTCGAATAGCGAACAAATGGAAGGTGCTCACCTTGAGATAAAGCATGGAGCAACGTGATCTCATAACATTGTCTCGTCTCCATGTTAGGAATTCAACATCACTGACTTGCTCCACCACCTTTAGCATGCCAAATTATTTAATAAATGCTCATTTGTTCCTATAGCAACAAGTACTAATGAATTCAGATCAAATAATAGACAATGCCTTTCTCAGATTCAGTCAAAGAAATTGAAAAACATCTGAAGCAATCTTAGGAGTAAATATAGCAACCAACAAGAGTGCACCTCCATAATACGTTACTATAAATAAGGGTTTCCCCCGAAGTATGATCATTGTATTCTCATCACACTCACTCATTCGGTACTAGCTAGCATATTGCATGACTTTTGCATTATATTGGTTTTTGCATGTACACCATCATTCGCGAAAATACAACCAGATGCAGAGGATCCAACAATTAGCAAGACGAATACACTTCTTGCCTAATAGTTTAGCCTCGTTTGTTTAAACATTGACATTGGTGCACACCATGAGGCTCGATAAATCATATATACCTGGACCTCAATAATCAAAGAATCTAGACTTCAAAATTGACCAGTAGGCAAAACGGAGACCCAAGAGTTTCTCCTCGGCCCAGAACGCCTTCATCAAGGGGTAACCACTAACCATGAAGATTGCTCGAAACGCTGTGACACCACACCTATCCATTTTACCATAATTTTAGGGCTTAATAGCAGTTTTAACCCCCTAACTTTCCCAAAGTTATGATTTTGGTCCCCTAAGAAAAAAAAACTACAAAACCGCTCCCTAAGTTTTGCACTTGTGACAGTTTTGGCTCCCAAGACCAATTTTGACTCGGTCTACGCTGACGTGGCACCCTAAATGAGGTGTCACGTGTTATTTTTTTGTTTTTTTTCATTGGGGGGCCAAAACTGCTACAGTTGCAAAACTTATGGGCGGTTTTGTAGTTTTTTTTCTTAGGGGGCCAAAATCGCAACTTCGTGAAAGTTGGGGGGCGAAAACTGCTATTAAGGAAAATTTTAGCTTATGATATCAGCGCAACCACTTCCTCCACCTATTTAGTTACACGATCAACTACATGTAGTATTTAGTCATTTGAGCATGATGAAGGAAGTGATTCAACTAAGTCGATTCCCCAACAATCAAATACCTCTACTTCAGATATACTCCCACATATTTTGCAATCGTTACAATGTTGCACATGATCATATGTATTTTTGAAGATTGATGGCCAAAATAATCCAAATTTAAGAAACTTGCCAGAAATACATTCTCCATTAAAATGTATATTTTCCCAATGGATACAATCTGCTTATGGTAAAACTTCATATGGGTTCAATGTACTTTTATCTTCAACGAATAGTCCGGCGCTCAGTGCAGGGCGAAGCATATGGTTGCCTGGTTGGTTAAATACAAGTTAATTTAAAAACATATGCATGTAACATTTCCCACCCTTACCTTAAACAATACCTATAATGCTAGTTTATAATTATATTTGTGAGTAGAAAAATATGTTATATATGAAATAATCGACCAATATAGTTATTAGTTCGGTCAATTTTAGAATTAAAGTATGACAAAATATATCTAATAAGATTATCTTCATCGTTTATAACACGATTATTAGAGGTATATGAATAAAACAAATTATCGACAACAAAGTTATAATAAAAAAAACGAGATGGAAGAAGTGATTTGTTGCCCAAAGTAAAGAGAATATGGTTGTTTCCAACTCTCCTCTCTTAAAATAAAATGCTCACAAATCTGTAATTTTAACACTAAGAAAATATACACCATGTGTGTTGAACCCCACAAAAGAACACGAAGAAGAATTAAAAAGAGTGTGTGCTGAACACCAATATAAAGTTAGAAGCTGCATGTGAAAAAAATGAAGAAACGCCTATACAAGAGGAAAAAAAAATGCAGAAAAAAGTGTGGATACAAGTGTATAGACTATATTCACAGCCATGAGAAATTATTAGGAAATCATTATGTTTTGAAGATTGATTTTCTCGAAGACTGATTCTCTCGAAGATATTCTATGTCTGAAATCACATGATAGAGAGAAACCAATGTCAATCAAAAGAAAATCATATCATTTAAGTTTAAAAAGAAAGAATAGATTGAAAAAGGCTATGTTCATATATAAAAACAAAAATCCTTGAAAATGTAATGAACATGAATCTAGAAATTTATTGTATATCCTCTCCAAGGAGAGTCATTAGACCATGTTATAAATTAATGAGATGTCGTTGTACTCTTAAATTGATATATGATTGAATTGTAATATCCTCTCAAAATAATTAGAGTTATCCAAAAATCTCCGACTTTGAATCCCTCAGATACAAAGTCAATCCTCTAATTTTAATTGGCCCACTAGTGGCAACAACCTTTTTATTTTAAGGGTTAAATATGTTTTTAGTCCCTATATTTTACGCTCCTTTGATAAATAGTCCCTACATTTAAGTAAATATTTTTAAAATCCTTACATTTTACTCATGTTACCAAATTTAGTCCCTGGCATTAATTTCTTGTCCAGTCACCAAACAAAATGCTGATCTGACATTTTTTTTTTGTACCTTGAATTGGATTGGGCCAAAGGAAATGGGTAAAATAAGACCCGACCCATGGATCCAACCCATTTCAGTTTGTATTCCAAACCCTAAAATCATGTCATTCCTGTTCTTCTTCCTCCATTAACGTTTTACGATCCAAAATTCCTACTTTCCCAAATTTCTTCTTCCTCCCAAAATTCACCTTCCCAAATTTCTTCATCTTCCTTCCATTTCGATTTCGATATATCCCCTTCACCATCTGTATTGAAGCTACCTTCTCTTCCCTTTCTCATTTTCGAACTCCCCCTTCACTATGGTTCGAAGCTTACTGAAAAACGGTCCGAGTTCATCAAGTTCTTCTCTCCAAACCAGACCTAGAGGCCGGCCGAAAATGTAAGTGTGGTGTTCTAACCATTTTGCTGCATTCTACTAAGCCTCCTCATGTCGGGAGGCCTTTCTGGAGATGTCGTTATTGGATGGTATGATTGCACATTGCTTGTGTTTTATGTTTTAATTTCAATTTGATTTTATGTGTAAGTAGAATTTGTTTTGTTTCTCAGATGAAAAGTGTAACCTGCAATATGTTCGTATGGGTTGATGATGAAATAGAGGAAAATGAAGAAGTTAAATCAAATGAAGTAGTTCAAAATGATTCCCAAGTTGCCGTAGAGTTAATGGAAGAAACTATGAAAAAGAATGCAAAGCTTTCAAAGAAGTTAAGTGCTGAGAAGATGAAAGGAAAATTTACGAATTTTCTGCTATTTGTGTCAGTGTTTATCAACCTGTGTTTTGTAGCAAAGTTGTCTAATTGTAAGAAAATGGCATTAGATGAGTTAGGTAGTGATAATGTTGTAGTATGAAGTTAATGTTTGTGTATTGTTGGGTTGTTGTACTGAGTTTATTGTTTCTGTACTATTGTTGAATGTAATGAATGAATTTGCTGCAAATTACTGACAATTATCAACACATGTATTTGCTTCAGACTATATATCTTTGCTTCAATTGAAAATAGAGAAAATGTCATTGTATTAAGACTAGTAATAGGCCTCATTGAATTGAAATAAGATGTAAGCATACTTACACATTATGCAATAAAAGATAGAT
>Ga0228710_1003722_pt1 | contig 24167 bp, 11 predicted proteins | sample MedpolnodulmetaG_FD_177995 | JGI IMG/M metagenome (GOLD analysis project Ga0228710, IMG submission 177995) | Root nodule microbial communities from Medicago polymorpha collected in Santa Monica, California, United States - pink nodules | ecosystem: Host-associated > Plants > Roots > Nodule...
AGAAATCAAATGTATGGATATTACGATGTATAGATATTTTTATTGTAATGTCTGTATATCATTATGTTTTGGTAACAAGGAAAAGAAAAAAAAAAGGAATGCAACAAACTTTTATTGTTAAATTTTCGATAGTTATATATAAAAATCACTTTTTTAAAATGTTATCCATGAATATTTGTATATACATGTGGTTACTTAAAAATTTATGGATCATTCGTTTAATGGATATTCACGTGGATATGGAGATGCACATATATCATACTATTCACGTCCATGAATATCCATTTACATTTGCACATACAACACATGAAGAAAAAAACCCCTCATATTATCCCACCATTCTCATGACCAAATTGTTCACAAATAACATCACTCATAAATACACGGTATACATGAGTAAATTCATAACCAACAAACTATTGCATGTTTATTCTCCTCCTTTTTCTCTATACATTTCTCTTTTTCTTTGGTTGTTATTTCCTTCTCTCTTCATGTAACTCATCACTCCCTCTTCCTTACATTAAAGTTGTTTGTTGATTTTTATTTTTTATTTATTTTTCAGAGGCATCACTTTTGATACATGCACACAATATTGGATAGAAAAGTTTAACAACTTCTTTACTCATTCTTATCCCATATTATTACTTTCTATAATAATATGCCAAAAAATAATAATAAAGAGAAGTAAGATTTTGCTAAGAGAAGTAATATTTTGCTTTCATTTTACAATGTTTGGTACAATATTAGTCATCTTTTTCATCTTGAGGATTTCATTTTCATTTTTCCATGTCCTTTTGATTTCATTTTAATCTGTGTGAAACAATCTTAATCATACTCTTTCGCATAATTATGAAACTCTTTTTTCTATTATTCTTTTTTTTTCTATCTATACATTAATTACGATGAAATTTTACAAACATGTCATTTTTTTAAACAAAAAAAGCTAGAGGTGTTGGAGAAGGAAACTCATCCCAACAATATTGGCATCCAACAGGTTCTACCATAACTTTTCCCGCCATTACTCTCATTTTGTTAATTAAGTTAAAAAAATTATTTATAGTTATAATCATATAACTACCCAACCTCCACAACTCTATTGTTATAATCCCACAGGTTCTACCATAATTTTTCCCATCAAAACTCTCATTTTATTAATTAAATTAAAAAATTATTTATTATTATAATTCTATAACTACATGATATAACCCATATCTTTTTTAGTTTTATATAATCTTATTGTTATAACCCGTATTTTTTTTTCCTTCAAGCAAAAAAAAACCGTATGTTTTTTAGTTCCATAACCTATATTCTATAACTCTATTGTTATAATCCTCTTTTTATTAATTACATAAAAAATTAGAAATTAAAATAAAAAAATTAGGAATTGAATTAAGAAAATTGGGAAGAAAAAAAAGATAATGAAGAGAAAATAGTTACGTATTTTTTATTTTTTTTAGTTTTATATAATCTTTACAAATTCTCCCATAAATAAAAAATAATTTATCTTGATGTATTATTTAGTTGTGTGTGTAATTTTTTCATTGAGGCAAATGTTCAATAAAGTTATGATATACTACTACTAAAATATTACTTCTTCCGTCCTACAATAGATGACCCGTTTGAAAATGTGCAATTTTGACCTAACTTATTTTGATCATATTTTTCTACTAATATAGAAAGATAAATAATATCATATAAGATCTCGTTAGATTCGTCTCGAATCTCGATGAGTATTTTCAAAATATCAAATTTTTATAATTTTTTTCTGATAGATTAGTAAAGTTATTTAAGATAAAAATTGTGCATTGATGTGTGTGATGAGGTCAAATGTGTCACTTAATACGGGACAGAGGGAGTATTATAATTTGTGTTTTTTGTTATGAGAAGACAAGGAATGACTAAGTGTTAAGTATCGTACGCTGTCTTACGAATTTTGAAGGTTGGAAAGATTTGTTATAACACAGACAAAATTATACCTGTTAACTTTTTGCCATTAACTTGGAAGAAGCATGTATTTTGTTTGAATTAAGATTCGAGGTGTAATAATTAGTTTCATGATACTTTAAAATAAAAATAAGAGTTTTTCCTAAAAAAAATTGAGTTAAGACTGAATGCTTTGATCTAACTTTTATCAAGTTTGTCACTTATAATGTTCATCTGGGAAAAAGGTAGTAAATGACAGGTGTAAAATAGGTGTCTAGCCCCAATTCCTCCTAACTAGTGTCATGTAAGTTAATAACTTAATATAAAAAAATGAGGCATGATAGAGGATAAAAGTTAGCCAATAATATCTCTCAAAACCATTCATCTTCTTCCCTAATCACTACTCCCTTTGGACCAAAACAAGTGAAAACAAGTGAATTTCTGCATGTTGAATACGTGTCAACGCACGTTTTTAAACTTTAATATCTTTAATTATGTATTAGATAAAATTTAAAAAATTTGATATTGTAAAAATATTTATCAAGACAAATCCAACTACATCATACTACATTTTGTTTTTGTATAATATAATAGTAGAAAAATATGATCAAAGTATATCAGATAAAATGATACATAGTCAAACTAGATCACTTATTTTGGGAGGAAATGAGTAGTTTCTTTCAACCAAATCATATCGTACATCACTCTTATAAGTGATACATGCTGCACCACAACTATTATTTTCAAACTTTGATGTTTATTTCACGGTCCCTTCACCTTGTCCTTTACTTGAATGAATGTGTGGTAGGGGAAATGGGTGCGGCTGTGGGTAACGGTGACAATTTGGTTCATCAACCCATCATCCATTCATTTCATCTTTGATTAATCCATCAAGTTCATACAAAAAAAATAAAAAATTAATGAATTAGTTTAATTCATCCACGTGGTATTAAAGATCCAATGAATAACCTTCTTAAAAAAACTCCAATGAATAACTTTTTTTCAACGCTAAAGTCACGACAATCTATTGTATTAAAAAATATTACATAAAAATATAAGATAATTGGATAACAAGTTGCGATGCTGAAAAATTTATACAAGAATGGATCACCTCAATTGGTAATTCGTATTCATTTGATATTATATAAACAATTTAGGCTTAATTTTCGTCCCGCTATTTTTACTCATTCACGAAATTAGTCCTTTCATTTCAAAATCATTCAATTTTGATTCCTCTATCATTTTTTTTAAGTCAAGTTGATTCCTCTATCATAATTTTGTACTTAAAAATTGTTGAATTGAAATTTTTATTAGATTTTCTTGTAATTTCATGAGTGATGATCTCCTAATGTCATTAGTTCGTGTGTCATGTCATTTAAAATATATCAACAATATTAAAGTTCTTTAATTCAACAAAGACATAAATAAAGTTCATGACATTTAACAAAAACAAAAGTTTCTTCATTCAACAAAAACATAAACAAAGTTCCTTGTTTATAGGAGAATTGAAGCTTTACATAATAATATTATATATTATATAGCACGAGTATTAGTTTTTTTATATTATTGAAGTTGAAAGGGAAGTAAAATTATTTATGTAATTCACTTCGTTAAATAATAGTAGTCCGGATATCTACGAGTGTGGATACCGTCAAATCCTAATCTATTAAATGACGAGTAGTTGAAACATTTGTTTATTTTATCCATAAATATCCATTAAGCTATCTGCTCGTGGCGGACTTTATTCGCGGATATCCACAATTGCAGAATTTTTTGTCATCCCTAAATTTTGATTGGAAGAGTAATACCTAATCCAACGGACTAAATGTTATTATTTACCAATAAATCCTTTTCATACTAATAAGTGAGTTCTAAATATGAAAAAACTTATATTAAAATCAAATTAACTCAAATCGTTAATTCCAAACACTGCAAATGGTTTCTTGTTTTTGCTTGATTAATTTAAGTGCATAGTTCTGAACACTGAAGGGTTTATCTGCACTGCAAGGTCCAAGTGCTGGTGATGTTTGGGATTAAATTATGTAAGATTACAAGGAAAGCCATAGCTAGTGTGGTAATGTGGTAAACTTTAAGTTGTTTACCTAACTATAGTGTCCATGGTTAAATGACAAATTTCTTTTCTCCCTCTAAACAATGACATATTCTTTATCATCAAGGAATAAATAGTTTCCAACAGTGTCAATACCCTTCAACTTTTTTTTTTCTTCTGTAAAACTTGTATTTGTATAGCTTATATGGTTAAATGAATGTTATCAACAATATTTTTCATATACAATAAGGAATTGGATATTTGTTGGGAGAGAATTATAACATTTTCTCAAACTTGTCAAGCTTCTGTACCCTTTGCATAGACCTTAAGAATAGTATGAACAAAATACCTGCATATGGATAAGCTGATACCAATCAGTCACAAAAATAAAGCTGATATAATAGCGAACATGATAAAAAAAATATTTGGAGAAGAAACTATGTGATATCAAATTCACCTGCACCAACAAACGATCCATTTGCAAAAGCTTGATTGCCTTGGCTAGTCAAATTGACACCAATATTTAGAAAGGTTCCTCCTAATACCGTGTACATAGTAGCCATTTGTAACACTGTCGCTTTTCGAGCAGCTCTTTCAGACTATAAAAATTGAGATACACGTTTCCAATAAGAAAATATTAGTTGAAGAATCACATTAGAACGTACACGATAAACGCTTAATGAAGTTGTTTATCCAAACAAGACATAATTTAATGTATAAAAATATATGTATGTACAACTTATATACACCATAGCATGTGAAGATAAAAGAATTTGCCTACCTCTAGTACTCGAACTCGGAGTTTCAGATCCCCTGCCTCAACTTGCTTCACAAACTCCTCTATTCTTTGAACTCTCAATGGCATTGACATGGAATTTGTTCTTACCTACAAATGTTCCGTGAGACTTGTCAATTCTAGCTCTCAATGGCATTAAAATAATGCTTCACATCAGAATTTTAAATTACAAAATAAACATCATCTGGAATGAAAAGCTTAAATGAAAAGTTCCAGGTAAAGTGTGGTACATCATTTGCTTGCTTTGCTATCTGCCCGACGAGTTGTGGCCCGGTGGGCTGTCTTTGTCTTATATCTAGAAGTTCCTGTAAAAGCATGCATGATATGAGTATTTCATAGCATTTTAACCGAGAATGGGAACAATAACTAATCATAGACAGTCTGAACCTGTGCATAGGGTGCAGCAATCTTCACAAATGAGAAATCTGGAGTGAGTGTGTAACCTATGCCTGTCAGACGAATAAAAAAGTCAAATGAAGATTAGATAAAACATAAAGTACAATCAAGTTTTCTCATTTCCGTGTTATTGTGTAAATGAGTTAAAGTATAACTGAATGGAAAACTAAACTTGAATATTATTTCTGATAAATATTCTGTACAGAGAGCCCATGCATAATATAGAGAAATAACTACATGTCTAGCGTAGGGCGATATCAAGGTAAATAATTTGGGATATCTCACAACTGGCCTACTTTACTAGTTGTTTCTCAATTAGATAATCCCAAAATATGACGATATCATCAATAAAGACTAGTGATTTAGTGTTCCATAAGTGTGTATCCCTTAACAGCTAATCATGCCTTATACTGATTCGTTGTTCCATTAAACCTATAATTCATGGGATGGATCCACCTACATCCTATTGTTCTTTTCCTTCTCGGTCATTCAACAACCAATCATCTTTCATTCTTCCCCAATACACTACTTTCCTCATGAAACCGCACAGAAAGGTTTACAAAGAAGCAAATAAGAAAATGGGGTATTGGGTGCAAGAACTTTTCAATTTTCTTTTCGTTAAAGCAACGAGCCTTCGAGCTTAGGTTCATATTCAAGATTTGAGTTATCTCCTCTTCACATATACAATATACCAATTTTGTTATGCTGGTCTTCTGTGGGTTGACCTTAGCTTACTTTAAATGAGGTGTTAATTCATGCACATTAGAAGAGAAGGAGCAAACCTTCAAGTGTAGAAAATGCTCTAATAACAAAGGTGAAGGTAGATGGAAACCGGAATGGCTGGTCTTGTGCTATTGCAAACAAATCCTGCCAAAAAATTCCATCAATAATAAATTTGTCATAAATTCTGCAGACAATTCGAAAAATTTATTCATCCAAAAGAATTAAATATTCAAGTACCTCCCCAATTGCAGACAATGTCTGCTCTTGATCTGGTGACTGGTTTAGAAGATTGTCCAAGAAAAATTGTACAGATCTCCTCACCTGAAGATCAAATTATGAAATTTATAAGATAGAGATGTGGATTATAATTTCAAACTGTTGAATGACCGTCTTATAAATGATTAAAAGTGCTTCATATCCTTACAGCTGACAGATCCCCGGTGGGTTGGAGGGCTCCAAGATCAATCAGGCATTGAATAACCTGCACCGTTGTCAATTGAAAGTTTAAGTAAATGTGCAAGGACCCCTGGAATTGGAAACTTCAAGTTCAAAGTAACTTTAGAGTACTTATTCTGAAGTTTATCACTAGAAAGCCAGTTATATAAAATCATAATTGTGTTAAAAGTAGGCCAAGTCAATTACAAAATAACTGTTGAAACAAGAGTGTTTGAGAGAAATTCTCTCCGAAAGGCACGCTGAATCGCTGATTTATAATTCAGTGTATTGAGTTGTTGTAATAGTGTGTGTGTGTGTGTGTGTTTCTAGCTGTATTTCCTTTATTAGAATAGATAATTAGGACAGATTTTTGCTATAATTCGTTCTTATTATAAAAAAAATTAAGAGCCTTAATGTGTGTGTGAATGTGAATATCTTACGCGTCTTTGCATTACAAGAAGACACAAACAGGCAGACAAAGAAAAAGTTTTCCTAATAGCGTATCAACAATCAAGATATCAGATTGTAATTGTTTGCTACGATGATGTTCGAAGTTTTAAATATTGCAAGTAAAGCAAAAATAAAATAAACTAGACCTTTTTGGCATCCTTCTCATAAACAGAATAAAACAATTCGAGCAATCTCTCACGAGTGAAAGATTTAATCTCCCCCATCATGCCAAAGTCATAATAAATAATTGATTCATCAACATCAATAGCAAGATTTCCAGGATGTGGATCAGCGTGAAAGAAACCTGTTTTCAATATCTGTAACACAAGCAAAAATTAATTAAAAAATTGCAATGAACCAATCAGATGAATATATTCAACATCAGATATTAGATCAACTTTCAGATAGGAACAAGGTTGAGACCTGAATCAAGTACGCCTCAATAGCACGTGATGAGATTCTTAATCGATCATAACCACGAGAAGTCAATGTATCCACTTGGTTTATTTTAATACCTGTTCCCGGAAAAAAAATCAAATAAGAGCAATTATGAATCCAGGTTCAGTGGCATATTGATAGAGACAACACTTCAAGGAAACAAAGTTACTTATTAGCTTTACTTTAAAGAAAACAAGGAATATGCACTATTCAAGATGATAACCTGGTACATACTCCAAGGTCAAAACCTTCATTGCTGTATAATCCCAATAAACCAGCTACAAGGGTGCAAATGAAGGAAATGCGGTTAATATTAAAATTGGTAATAAAGATTGGAAATTTATAAAGGTTATATTCGACAAGTTTGCAATATATGAGACACGATTATGAGGTCAAAATAAATCAAGTTTCAAGGAAGCAAAAACAATACAAATATTTAAAAGGATTTAGTATTGCAGAAAGAAACATACAGGTACTCGGACCCACTTTATGTTTCGAAAATCACGACGGAACCTATCAGCATTCTTCCCTTCATTTATATAATCAATTTCTTGGTATAAAATCCTGAAAAGTAGCATGTGCAGGACAGTATTAATTATAAAAGACAATGTGCAAAGTATTAAGAATGATGGCAAGAATAATCACTGACAGAAAATTAATGAGCCCAGAAAGAGTTGCTCAAACTTTAACATGTAATGAGGGAAGGTAAAATTTTCTTCTAACATAATGTATGTACTACTTACGTTGCACATTCTTCATAAATACCGATCCAGTCTCTAGTTGGACCACCAAAAGTTTCACTTCTCTGAAAATACTCCGCGATCAGCTTTAAATTTTCTGGACAGGACAAGAAACTCATTAGGTTAAAAATTGAAATTACAACAATTACCAAGCTTTAACGTCCCTTTTTGGATGGTATCGGAGTACCTTACAATAACCAGACCGGATATGTCTTTCACAATCAATGTGGTAAATCAATTCGTGCAAACCATGTATATAAAACTTAGTTGTATATTTAGGGATGTAATTTCTGTGAATAACAAAGATTTGATGTGTATTATTTTCATAATTTATTAGTTTTTCTGCTATCCAAGTTTCGTAATATTAGAGAATGTAAATCATGTATATATGATTAATTTTGCTGAGGATCTCCTCTAGCAATTCAGAAATCCTTAGATCCATCTTAAACATGATACTAACGTCTAACTCTATCAAAAAATCACAAGATGTGCAAATGGTAGAAACAAAATGAGCACAACTTACGCAAGTCAATGTCAAAAAGCTTCTTCAAGCCAGGCCTTTGAACTTTGATAACTACTTTTTCTCCATTGTGCAGAATTGCACGATGAACCTGACCGAGACTTGCAGCAGCAATTGGCCGATCTTCAAACTCTTTAAACAATTCATTAATGGGAGCTCCTAATTCACTCTCAATAAAGCCTCTTGCTTTCTGTGGGGAGAAAGCAGGTACCTTGTCCTGAAGAATGTTATATTGAGAATTAAGAATAAATTTTTTATCCAACCAAGTTTAATACACTAAATAAATGAATCTCCAATGAGCTTGAAAAGATTGACAAAATATCTACATAAGCACCTGCAATTTTGCGAGTTCATCCACAAATTCACGGGGAAATAGATCTGACCTTGTTGATGATAACTGTCCAAGTTTAATAAAAGTTGGGCCGAGCTGTAGTACAGATTCCCTTAGCCATGAAGCCGTTTTCCTCCTTCTGCTTATCTAAAATGCAATGTTAAATTACTTCAGCTCAGCAAAGCACAAACACCATCAGAAACCTAACTGATTATTAAAAGAAAACTAATGAACAAAGTGTTGAAGAAATGTTTGCTGAGAAACTTTCTACCAGCTAGTTAGAGTCCGGAAAAGAACTTCCAAAACCTACCTGCTTTTCTTCAGTGAAGCCACCCGGATACGCCCATTTTGCATTGTCAAAAAGAACACGGACACGTAAAGAAAGAACAAAGGACCATACATCAATGGATCTCTGCCAGGAACTGTAATTTTCATTGGCCCAACTGAAGCCTTCATCTGAGGGCAAAACTTTTAGCTCTTCAAGCGGTGGAAGTTCATTAGAGATTGTAGGTTTCACTGTCTTTGTCAATGCTGGAGTAGGATCTCTTCTTACCAAACTTGCTCCATTAACAGCTTGCTTTGAGCCATTCACTGTGTCCACTTTATTCTCCGACATTGTCTTTCTTTTTGGTATCTCAGTTGCCGGTACCATTTTAACAGCTCTACCATTATTACCAAATTTTGATGGAGGCATTTCTGTTTGTCGCATTTCCACCACAAATCTACGAAATTTATCATTGTTTGACTTATCAGATGATGACCATTCATTCTTTGACAATTTATGAGATGAAATCGAGCTTGTAAAACCAAGATTGTCTAGTGATCTTCGCTGATTTACCGACTCTATATTGTTACAATAACAACCATGCAAAGCCATTATTACTGCCATTTAGGGTAATGATACCTATAAAAAATCAATATGAACAATAAGAAAAATAAATTGTACAGGTCAAGTCAGTTCTTGTTAGAATTACAACACTGGTTCAAAAGAAAACATAAATGAAAAACGCAAACAAAGAACATGCGAAATTTGATCATGGAGTTCGGTCAATTGTGAATGGGTTTCCGAATGCTTAATGGCTACAGTACTTTTATACTATTCAAATTTAGAGTTACATGATATAACAACTTGTGTTTAAATACTACGGTTCAATTTACAAGATTACACCTAAACGGTAACTCAAAGTTCTAGTAACATGCCTGCTTGTCAGTAAACTAAGAAGCATACCCAACGATTCTAAACTCGAGCTAGAAAATCAATCAATATAATTTGGAAGCTAAAAATAACAATGCCAAAAACGTATTAACATATTCAAATGGCAATAGCTCAATTCCACTACCATATCTTACTCTTAACAAGGTTCAATACAACCAGTACAATAGTAAACTAGCCATGTTGTTTAATTGAACTAAGTGTGAACATGATCTTTGAGTTGAAAGAAAGGAAGCGTTTTTCAATGCATAATAAAATGAAACTAACTAACCAAATAAAACATAAAGATTGTAAACTCTATCTTAGATAATTGGTATCATATCTCAAACTTAACTAAGAAAAAGAAACTCCTAGGGTCAACCATAAAAAGCATAGAATTTGATCATATTCAGTTAGAAACATCAAAGAGAATAATAGTGTATATATAACCAGATTAATTAATATTCATTTCATCAAAATATTAAAAGGGGAGTCTCAAATAACATACCCAGTTGAGATAACTTATGGAAGAAACAACAGTATAATATATGTGAACAATTCAGAGAAGAAGAAGAAGAAGAAGAAGAAGAAGAAGAAACATACCAGGAGGGAAAAGAATGACAGACACCCTCCAAGAGGACCCACAATGGTACTAGGAGGATGTTCTTGCTTCCACGTTACAAAAGGTGTAAGAACAAGTGGTTGAACTTAGAACATGATTATTGATTATTGATTTTGTTAATGTTTGGTTTTATTTTTAATGTGTTTCGGTATAAACACGACAAAAGGGAAGTGTGTTTTTAATTATAATTTCAACAACAGAAAAAACAAAGAAATGAAGTGGAACGTTCGAGTGCCACAATAAAGATTCAGAAGCTATGTTGCGTGTGTGGGTTTGTTTGAACCGCATGTGTTTAGTTCTTTGTTCGGTTTGGTGAATAAAACGTATGGTACTCTTTGTGTCTGTCGGGAAATGAAATATCTGTTTGTCTTGAAATAAGACATGTCACACAAGAATAACATTTTCCAATTACTGAATGGTCAATTTGGTTGTTCAAAGTGTAACAATAATTTGAATTAAGGACAAACCTTATGTGTATTTTTCTTTTTTATATGATGTTCGGATTGTCTTTAACTAAAACACATAAAGAAATGCACCTGAATTTTTTTCTCAAATTAATTTTGTATCTCGTTAACGAGTTCTTAAATGAATATTATGTTAAAAGAAATTTGTTTTGAAAATATAAATTGTTTATTTTGTTAATGTAAAAATTAGATCATTTTCTTACACAAATTTACTTCTTTTAAAACTTTAACCAATATTTTAAGAACACTAGTTAACCTTCTCCATTAACTTTTTACTATTACCTATTAAGCAATTTCTTCTCTAAAATTGGAACATGTTCATAAAACAAAGTTTTATATGTTAAGTTCAATAGATACACGTTAAATGAAGATTTGATATTTCATGTGGATTCTAAATCATTGTCACAAGATTTCTATGTCAATTTCTTCACTTGGCATGTTTTTCTTTTGAATTTTGGCTAGACTAAACAAAATTAGGAAAGTAACTTCAAATCTTAGGTACGTGACAACAAAGATATTGAAATTATTAGGAACATGTATACAAGGATTTTCTGAATCATGTTCTCCAATGATATTAAAATTATCAAAGTTACAACAATGAATAAAAGGAGTGATCAAGTTCTTGTTTACATTTAACTTTAACAATTTTGTTTTGCGGTAAAACGATAAGACTTGGATCCGAAGATCTCGGGTTCGAGTTTTATTAGTATTTTTTGGAGAAAAATAAATGTAAATATGTTTGTAAGTGATTTTTGATTAGAGCCCCGTCCATTCTCCTTAAATATAATATTAGAACAACAAAATTATATGCATTTTAGGCAAGAATATTTGAAAGATTTAGAATAATTTGTAGGATGCACGAGAAGGGTGGTGCAATAAGAAATTGTATAAGAAAATGGGCTTGTAACAAATATAAACAAAAAAGAAAATTGCTTTTCTGACATACAAACCTTCTTAATGAAACATGTAATTTACTAAAAAGCCCTCAGCAGTAGTTAACTACCGTTGGACAAACCGGCAGCAGTTAACTGCCGCTGGTGCCACCAGCGGTAGTTAACTACTGTCGAATCACTATCACACAGCAAAATAGTTACTTTACTTTTGCCAATGAATCCATCACCACTCTTGCTATTATTTCCTCTTTACTGTTCAGTATAACAACATAATCTCCATCCAAAATCAAATTTTTCACACAAACCCTTAATGGACAGTAAGGTGGATGGATTAAAGAAAGGATAAGAAGAACATCAATGGAGAGAGAAACGAGAATCATGATTTCTTGTTGGTGTCTAATTAATCTCTTGGGTGGAACCAATGAAGATCCAATTCTAAAATTCTAAAATCGATATAATGAAGAAGGATAATCCAATTCTAAAATTCATGGTTTCTTGTTGGTGTCTAATTAATCTCTTGGGTGGAATATTGGCACAAAGAAACAAGAAAGTATGAGCTGTAATTGATGTTGGCAGTAATGGAACAGTTAGGAAAATGGGATTGAGCTGCATAAATCCCATTGAGATTGGGAAAGTAACGATTTTTGCTGTGTAATAGTGATTCAGCGGTAGTTAACTACCGCTGGTGGCACCAACGGCAGTTAACTGCTGCCAGTTTACCAAACGATAGTTAACTACCGCTGGGGGCTTTTTAGTAAATTACATGTATCATTAGGAAGGTTTGTATGTCAGAAAAGCTATTTTCAACAAAAAAAAATGGGCTTGGCCCAAGTGTGCGAGAGAGAAAAAGAGATTAAAAAAAAAAAAGTGTGTAGTAACTGAACAGTGAGAACAGAAATTGAAAAAGCAGCATTAACGAAAAAGAGAAGAAGAAAGGATCTTGGTGCTCCATTGTACCTCAAATATAATTCATAGTATGTTTTTCTTCTCATCGTATTCTATTTCTGTTTTTTCGTAGTATCATATGTTTCTACACTTTATTTCTTCATTACTCAACGCACCTTCAATTTTTTTTTATAATTTTTTTTTTGAATAGGAAGAAGGTTGAATAAAGAATCTGAAGCAAAAATGAAGATGCTAAACTCCTTCAACCTCAAGGTGACCAATTTTCAAAACTTCTTGTCATTATGAAATAGTTTATTCAAATATGCATGCCAAGTGTTTGTGAAAATGCAACTTGTTATGGGTTAGTTAAAAATTGAATCTTTTTCGGAATTGTATTGTAAAAGATGTTGCTTTTGTGTTTTCAGAGAGCTGCAGCTGGAATTAAACGAATTAATCTTGACGGGCTCCGGTGGCGGGTTTTCGATGCCAAGGGCCAGGTGACTGAATGTGACCATGAAATTATGATTTTAATGTAAAACAGTTTTTTCTTTCTTTGTTTGAAGTATGTGGTTTTAGAGTAAGCTTCTGCTAGACTTGTAGAATATCTTATGGTTTTTTTTACCTTTTGGATCTTGAGTAAAGAATAAAATGCGAGATAATAGGTTAATGAAATGGTTCCATTCATTTGGCTGATTGGCTTGCATATCATGTAGTGTACTATTAGGATTGAAAGTTAAATAGCAGTAAGGAAGTAGAAACACTTTAAAATAGTTGTTGTTCCCAAATCCGACGCAGATACGGTATACCAATACAGATGTGAATACTATAAGAATTAAATAAATTATAACATTTTAATTATGTCTATAATGAACGGTGTTCACTTTTTAATTAGGAATGACAATATTAGAGAGTTGGGGTAGCACCTATAGTAGAAAAGAGGGTAGAAACTAGACTTAGGTATTTTGGGCATGTGGAGAGAAATCATGTGGATGAGGTGGTAAGGAGAGTAGATCAAATGGAAGGGAGACAAATCACTAGAGGTAGGGGGAGACCTAGAAAAACTATTAGAGAAACTATCAAGAAGGATCTAGAGATCAATGAATTGGAAAAAGACATGGGTTTTGATAGAACACTATGACGTCATTTGATTCATGTAGCCGACCCCACTTAGTGGGATAAGGCTTCATTTATGTTGTCACTTTTGGTTAAGGATTTGTGCTTTATGTTAATTGTACTTTAGGTGTCTTCTCCTAATTAAAGTGTTTTGTATCCATTGTGTTACATTTGTCCTTTTTAGGTGAAAAGTTATCCTTGATAGGAATAACAAATTTCACTCATAATCTAGACTGAATATAAATCTCTTGCATTATCTAGATATATTTTATCTAAATTATCATAAGTAATTAATTACTTCTCTCGGAAGGTTAAGCCATGAATCATTTATTAGCGGAACATTGTGAAACAATTTATTGGGTGAATTATTTGTAAGCACATGCTATTTGAGATCATGTAGAAGATTCCCGAGCTTTGGACATTTTATGAACTTTTGTTTAGCGTCTGGACTCTGGACTGTGATCAACTACTGAGTGATTCACAAATTTGAAGTCATAAGATCATTTTGCTGATTCATATGTTCCTCGTGCAGATTCTCGGGAGGTTAGCATCTCAAATAGCTACTGTAGTTATGGGAAAGGATAAGCCAACTTATACTCCTAATCGTGACGATGGAGATATGTGCATTGTGCTTAATGCCAAGGATATTGCTGTGACTGGGAGGAAGCTTACAGACAAGGTCTACTACTGGCATACAGGGCATGTTCTTTACATTACTTCATTTAATGCATTTTGTTAGAACCAAAGAAGTATTTATAATTTTAGGCTTCTTATGAATCAAATGGTTTTATTCAGATATAAATGCCTATCTTCTAAGAAATTTTACCTCCACTTTTATAATTGTTGTTTTGTATATGGTTTCTTGTGCCACAATCTTTTGGCATTATTCATACTATTCTGACATAAAGTAGTGGCATGTAGGTATGTGGGCCACCTTAAGCAAAGAACTCTGAAGGATCAGATGGCCAAAGACCCTACAGATGTTATTCGCAAAGCTATTCTGCGCATGATTCCTAAAAACAACTTACGTGATGTAAGTACTTTATAGACCAATGTTTTTGGAAATGCTTTTAACAAAGTATTGAATTAAATTACTGGTGGCCAGAATGATTAATTTTTTTCATTGTTGGTTTAAATTTTGCTAGAGTAGAGTCCTATTTGAGACCAAAAATAGAAATTCTGAACAGTATGAAATGAGATCGTAAGGATGTTTGATTTATGATTTCCAGAACTGCTTCCTACCATAAGAATCAAGTCTAAGGAAAGTGACATGAGGGTATCTTTCGTGGAGAACAAAATTGAACTTGGGGTAGGACCTAATGGTTTTCCAAAACGTTGCCCTGCAAGTAGCATTATAACAACCTGTGGATTTCTAAAATATCTCTACAATTATACTTCCAAAATAATCGTAAGACCCTAAAAAAATACAAATTTTTAAATCAGGTTCAAATCTTTACAATCTATTTCTTATAGTCTAACCCATAAAGGCCCATGACCATTTGGGGCCAAATTACAGTTCAAAAGAATAAAAGAAAATAATGAGGACAGTGTCAAATTTTTCTCTGTAAGAATCTCAAATTTTTCACAATTGTAGACGGTAATCCAGCTATTTGGTTTACGAGACAAGAACTATTCATCCTATGTTGCTAGAGTAAGTCTCTTGACTCGCTTTTCTATGGATTCTAAAATGGCAGTCCTCTAATGACTCTGTTGAACTTCCTGCTGTCATGCATTCTAAACTGTAAATTGGGCAACAAAAAATCCACTTTCATCATTCCACATCAATCTAATATGAGCAAGTACCTTAATTTCTTAAAAAACTTTTCACCACCAAAACTTTCACCAGTAAAACTTGCTTGAATAATGTAACAAAGTAAGAGTGAGTATATGTCCATATCATAATTAACATTCCTAATGATGGACTTGAAGAATTACATTTTAGGGCCAGGAGAAGGTTTTTAGGGAGAGTAGTTGCCCAATTTTTAATGTTGGGGCATCCCACAAGCCTTTTGTGATGATGTAGAATGGTACTAGTCACTGACCTGCCAATTAATGTCCAGCTACAGGAATGGAATCGTGCCCTCCAACATGAGCTGAACATGTCACTTTTTTGTTGTTCGATCTACTAGTTGTGTCGAATGCCAGCCAACTTCATGATTTGTTGTTTCTTCTTTTTATCATAGGATCCAATGTTTAACTTGAGTAGTATTTCGCTAGCACTTTCGATTATGAAAGAGAGAAGGACATTGGGGAACAGTGCTATCAATGTATATAAAATAAAATTCACCAGGTCATTTTCATACATGTGCAGAGATGAAGGTTCAATGACCTATTGCTCAAGAATTGTTTTCTTCACAGCCATGATTTTCAATTTTTCTTTTCATCTTGTTATAGCTTATTCCTTATTCTTTTTAATTAGTTATGCAATATTGAAGAATTGATGGTCTAAGTTGCATTTTCTTGCATTATTGCTAATGTATGTAGGATAGGGACCGGAAATTAAGGATCTTTCCTGGTAGTGAGCACCCCTTTGGTGATCGGCCACTAGAACCTTATGTGATGCCTCCTAGGACAGTACGAGAGATGAGACCACGAGCAAGGCGTGCAATGATTCGAGCACAGAAAAAGGCAGAGCAGCAACAAGAGAATGCTGAGCAGCGACAGAATGCTGAGGAAATGAAGAATAGCAAAAAGAGTGAAGCATAGGAAGAGAGTGCATGAAAATGTTGTCATTTGAATGAGAAGTAGGCTTTATCTGTTTGCTTTTAGCAAATCCTATAAATGTCATATTGAATTGTGTTTCAATTTTTTTTGGTTTTTAAGGTCTCCTAGTAGAGCATTGTTAAGAAGAAACTGTGTTTAGTACACAATATTGCATCTTTTTGTGATAATGCTTAAGTTCAAGTTCGAACCAGACTACCATTTTGTCATTCTAAAGGTACATTTGGCAATTGGCATCAATAAAAATAGTCCAAAATATTCTCAAGAGCATAGGTCGGTTGGTATGGACATTGTGATAGACAGTGGTGGGGGTCGAACCCTAGATTCCCTTAAGGGTGAATTCCTAGCCATTGGCCTACTTGACAACAACAAAAATTGTCCGAAAAAGACATACAGGTCCTTATCTGTTTGAATGAGTAGGCTTTAACACAGTTTGAAAATTGAAATACTTATCTACCTTATGATGTCATCATCAGGTCCTTTAGTGTAAAAAAAAGAAGTCGATTTTTATTTGCAATCCTAATAAAAATCAAGCCAAGATGCAACTACAAACGGAAATTGATTTACAGAGCCTATGGACAGGGAATGTGAAAACACACATCAAACTTTTTTTTAAGAGCATCACATATCAAACTTGTGTATGTTATTAAGTGATGTTAGCAACCTTATCTCACTGCATAGAAAACATACTTTAGGGGAACAAAGCTGTAGAAGGAACAAAAATTCTAATCACTTGAGGAGGTTTAGAAATTAATGATGGATTTGCTTCCTTGCGAGAAAATTTCTAAAAAAGAATCAAAATTGAGTGTGAAGAAGCTAGCATGGCTGAATCAAAAAAGACAAGGTTAAAAAGAGATTGGGACACTTGAAATCTTTTAAAGAAAGAGGAGTGGGCTCTAAAGCTACCATCAAGAACATTTATAAGAAGAATTTGAGGTAGGAAGCATGCTAGGAAATTGCTTTAGTTTTTAACAATGTTGCTTTAGTTTGAGACTGGTGCTAAACACGTTGTATGATGTAAGCCACCATTCGAACAGTGTAAAATATTTGAAGCATCACGTTGTAAAGATCAATCATAATTTGAACGTCTTCCTGGTATTTTCCCTGCAGAAAATACTAAGAAACACTATTTATCAAAGGCTTAAATATGTTAGTTTATTTTAGTCCTTGTGCAATTTGATAATGTTGGAGTTTGTCACAACAATATTCATTTCAGATTCAGTCATTATGTCGCTCATACTAGAAGGTCTAAAAATGTTTTAGAAATTGCATGATCAATTCATACACAAACAAATATTTAGAGACAAAAATAAAATAATAATGACCAAAATCAAAAAGTGATATATTTACAAAAATCAAATATGTAAAGAAAGAATTATAATAACTAAAAACGCAAAAAAATGCTTTGATAAAAAAATATATTTAGATCTTTATTAAAAAATCTAATCTTGTTATGATAAAAAAAGTATAATATTAAAGGTCAACCAATCAACTACCAAAAATATATTAAAAATCAACCAATCATACATTTTCATATCATTAAAAATGACTCTTTTTTTTGTCAAGAAAAAAATGATTGACTTTAACCATAGGATAATAAAAAATTACTCATAACGGTCCATCATAATTAATTTTTAAAATATGCAAAATATATAACTTTTTTTTACAGGAAACAAAATATATAACTTTTTTAAAACTTTATATTTTCTCTATTTCATATTATAAGTCATTAATATTTTGATGGATGAATTAAAAAATACAATCAATATCTAAAGTTAATAAAATTATCCTTTACTCTCATATTAATTTCAAAAATTGAAAAAATTTCATTTATAATAATCTCTATGCTATTTGTCGCGAATAGAATCTTCAAGAATTAATAGCGACTCCACAACTTGTTTGACTTTGCCTTTTCTCCCACAATCCCCCTGATTTCCGGCAAAACCTTGCTGTTGATTGGTTAGTTTGTATTTCGGGATAAATTCTTGATGATTTATTCGCTATATATAGCATGGCTGTATAAATAAAGAGCAATGCTATACATCAAGAAAAATTTTATCAAGAAAAATTCAAGAATGACATGGCAGAATAATCACCCTTAGATTTTATCAAGAAATTGTCGTGAAATTAATGTTAGCCAATAAAATCTCTGTCTGACCGGAAATCATGGGTTGGTGGGTGTTATGTATTTTTTTTTATGAAAGGTTAATGAATGAGACTGAAATCTAAGGGTGATTATTGTGTCATGTCATTCTTGAATCTTTCTTGATAAAATCATTCTTGATATCTAGCATTTTCCATAAATAAATCATATACGTGATGTGTTTCAAGGGTCATGCAACTAATTTAATGCAAAAAGAAACAGATTTGATTGGTTAACGTTGGTTGATAAAATTTGCAGCGCGTTTTCATCTGAAACTTCAAAGAAAATGATACAACTTAATTTCCTACGTTTGAATGCATGAAAAGGTAACTTAATTTCCATTTTCTTTTTGTCTTCTAGCTCATCTTTTTCATGTTGGTTTCTTTGTTCTAATCCTAAGTGTTCCTTAAAACACATTAAATGACTAGTTCAAAGTTCTTGCCACTTATTGCACGGAAATTGTCCCTCTCACACCCTATAAATTTCTCTAGCTACTATTCTCTCCATTAGCTTAGTTTCAAAACAAGTAATCATAACATCAATAATTGCTTCCAATCAAAAAATTACCTTTTGTTATTCTCTTGTGTGTTGATCACATTTGATTTTCATGATGATGAGGTCTAGAGCTATCACTCGCAAACTTTATTCTTCATGCCTTTTAGCAACTTCTAAATCATTCCTCACATCTTCTGTCCCTCCACTTGTAGCTAAAACTAAAACTTCTCATGGCTCTATCTTCCCTCAATTTGAAGGTAATGTTTACACATGAGTTAACTTAGCATGCTAAATGTATGTTTGAATTGATAGTGAGTTTGACAAAATCATTGTGACACAGTGATTTTGTGAAACTCTAAAGTGCTCTTTTTGTTAAGGGTGGCTCACTAAGATTCTAACAATTTCACCACTAATATAGACATGTACTACAATTATGTTTGGTAATGCAGTGATAAAAATTGATTTTGAAGTTATATGTAAAATGATTTATGTTGTGATCCATTTATGTAAAAGTGGATTGAACAATATATTTGAGACTTAAAATTAAATGTAGGACAAAAATATCAAAGTCTAGCTTTAAAATAGAATCAAATCTTGAGACAAAATCAATGTTCCTTAAAAAAAACCAAACACTGCAGCTCTAAGTTGAACCAAACATACACCAAATTATTTTTCAATCTTTTTATAAGCAAAGGTATTTTTCAATATGGTTATTGTTGTGACTAAGCATTATTCAAGTACTAATTTGTAACCCCTTTTAGGCTACAAGAACAGTTTTCTTTTCCCAAGAGCATATTGGTCTGCCTCCTCAGCTTTATTGGATGAGGAAGTGAGAGGTAGATGTACTACTGGATTACTCAAAGCTGTTGAGGATCAACATGGAGGAGTTATTGTAAACATTGAGGAACCTATGGATTCTTTTGATTTTGCTTCTATGCTAGATGCTTCATTATCACAGTGGAGGATACAGGTAGATTTCAAAGTCATTATAATCCTTAAAATTAAGAAAAATTGGAATCAAATAAGTTTACAACTCTATATTGTTTCGTTATTTCTAGTGGTTATTAAGGTTTTGGAATGTTGTTTTCTAGGGAAAGAAGGGAGTGTGGATAAAATTGCCTAGAGAACACTCAAATCTTGTGCCTTTTGCTGTTGAGGTAAAGATTTAGAAGTCATTTTGTTATGATTTAAATAAATTAATTGTGATGTAATGTAACATTTTGCTGCTCCTTTTATAGGCTGGATTCAAATACCATCATGCTGAACCAGATCACTCGATGCTTGTATATTGGATTCCCAACACTCCTGATACCATTCCTGCAAATGCTTCTCACCGCATTTCTATTGGTGCTTTTGTAGTCAATGCCAATATGGAGGTAATCCTTCTATATTTTTTTATTAATCAGATTGAAGGTGTGTTCGGTGTCTCACACCAAAACATGTTTGGTGTCTCGTGCCAATCTTGGTGTTTCATAGGCTCTAAGTAATAAATATTTGTAATAGATTCCACCAGCACATGACTATAAGCATTCAAATTTTTTATTTGACTATTTTGGACTTTTTGGCTAGACTAAAAAACCATATTTCAGTGACCAGTTGTAATTTTTATGAACCTGAGTCAATATCTACCTTGATGTGACCATATATATTTCTTAATGTATAGTATACTGATAAAATTGATTTTGTTTTTATTTGATAGGTCCTTGTGGTTCAGGAAAAAAATGGTAGATTCAGCGGTAAAGGAATATGGAAATTGCCTACTGGAGCTGTTAATGAAGTATATATGTTAAAAATTTATTTATTATTGATTGTTAAACTTTTGAAAGATTAGTTTTTAATTACATTAGAATTCAATTTGCAGGGTGAGGATGTTTGTGCTGCTGCAATCAGAGAAGTCAAAGAAGAGACAGGGGTAAGCAAAAACTTTTTTTTTTGTAAAAAAAAAACATATTTAAATGAAATGCAGTTTAACCATATTTAATATTTGAAATTCAAACCTTTTCTAAGGCCATTTTGCTTTTATTCATATTTTCAGATAGAAACTGAGTTTGTTGAAGTTTTAGCATTCAGGTAAGATTTGGACCAAAAATGTTCACATTGCATGTTTTGGAACATTACTATATTTGGTATTTTTCTCTGCAATTTCAGTCTTATCTTTGTTTTTTCTTGTTATATCAGGGAAAGACATAAATGTTTCTTCCAGAAGTCGGAGATACTATTTGTATGCATGTTGCAACCTCGTTCATTCAACATTCAGAGCCAAGCTTCAGAAATTGAGGCAGCTCAGGTATATATCCATTAGTGTAGTTTTACATATTTCTAGAACATGTGACATATATTAAGCATTTACATGTCACATATTCTAAAATTGTGTGTTTCTAAAAATGTGTACCTTTTTATACACTAATTTTGTACAAGCATAAAGAAGACAATTGATTTAATGTGGTTTTTCTTAAATTTCAGTGGATGGCAATTGAGGATTATGTAGCTCAACCTTTTGTACAACAAAATGAACTATTTGACTTTCTTACAAAAGTAGGTTTATCAAAGTTGGAAGGAAAGTACTCAGGCTTTTCTACCATGCTTACAAGCACTTCCTCTTGCAAGTCCCATGTGTACATCAACACAAAAGATTCTGCCCATTTGTTAACTCCTAAACATCACCAACCTTGAACTTGGCACACCCATTTAATTTAATTACAAAGGGTTATAGATATTGTACAGAAATTTCAAAGTTACTTCCACAGTTGCCTGAAATCAGGTCATTATTCAATTCCAAAGCATAGGAAGATTGGAATAATGTTGTCAATTTTTTTATCCGTTCATTTTATTCAAGTCTTTCATTCTTTTGTAATTTGTAGAGGAATAATAATTTGTTCGTTTAGTTCTTCAATACATTACAAGTCAAGTGTCAACCATAATAGTTTTTCCAATTTCTTTACTGTAATAGTCGTCCAAGTTCTTTATTATAATAATATTGATTGATATTGATGAAGTAATAAGAATCACCTTTTCCTTTTCTTTTCCCCCTTATTTTTTTCTACAAGTCTGGTTAACGAGAGCTCCTGTATTTCTTTAATATTCCAAATCAAATAATTATTTCATAAAAACGTTAAAGTTTTCAATTTTCAATTCACTTTATTTCACAAATTTTCACAAAAATTTACCATTTAAAATTCTTAACTAATACCTCAGGAACACCCGTTAACATTTCCTTTTTTTATATTATATTTTTTTTAAAGAATTTCTTTATAATATATATAATCCAGCAAGTTAAATAAATATAATATAAGCAGTTTCAATATAGAAGCAGAACGAGAATCGAATTTCATATGTGAATTCCCTGCCTTTCGCCATACATATATACCTTTTATTTTGAGCTAATAATTCCGTACATATATATAAAAATAAATAAAGAAATCATACATATATAACTTGATATGTGGAAATTGATATTAGAATATATTCATGAGGGGTGGTGGGATTGGTCCCCTCGGATTAGTCGATTATTGAATCGGATATCGAGTTTTAAAAAAAAAAGAGAATATATTCATGAGGAGAAAGACGCTAGAAAATTGTTCGGAAATATTACCTTGTTGAATATTGACTATTATTTTCAAATGGAGTATATGATACGATCATCAGGAAATTTATTTATTTTTCAAATTTTGGATATGAGCCATTCTTATTTCTTAATACCGTAAAAAGATCAATATTAATATTTGGTTGAATTTCTTTTTAAAATGGATATACGTAATTGGATAGTTGATTCGAGTGATTACCTTCATAAGTTTAGATTTTGTTAAGGTTTTGGGCTAGTCGTGATGTTCTTCTTTCATCATTTTATTTTATATTAATAACTTTATTATGGTGTTGCAAATAATATTTAGTAGTTTAAGAGGGCCAACTTAATTGGGATGTCAAGGTTCTCATGTGATGTTTTTGCATTTTAATTTTTGTTTTTAAAAAAAGATTGGATTGTTGAAGTCAAGAATCATTAATTTAATTAAGGGTCTTGTTAACAAGTGTGTCAGGGGCACTTTTTAAGCATCATAAATTTAGTAATTATTCTTTTAAAAACTTTTCATTAAAAACTTACCATTTAAAATGTTTAAAGAGTACCTCCGGAACACTCGTTAACATTTTTCTTTAATTGATTCTTGCAATTGTGAAATGGAGTTTGATTAATTTATGTTTTCCTCTATTTATTTATGAGTATATAGTAACACCTACTCTTCACTCCGTTGGACAATGAGGTGCAAGAAAAATATTTATATGGTCACAATGATTTATACACAATATTTAAACACACACATCAAAATATATATACTTCCTATGTTCCATAATGAATGATTCCATTTAACTATGTACATTATTCACACAACATATTCTGATCAATTTATTAAATTGTTGTCGGATTTGTTACGATAACTATTTTTAAAATATCAATTTTTTATAAAATAAATTGATAAATTTTTAAAGATATTAAAGATCAAAATTATGTATTAGCATATGAAAATATGAAAATAGACAACAAACTTACTTGTAGTGGGACAAAGAGAGTATCAATATAATTAATTATTTCAAAAATACATATTATTTAATTCTTTTACCTTTTAACAAATATGTAAATGTGCTCAAATATTATGTCAAATAATTATGATCACCCATACTTCCTATGAGGTGCAGGACTCTAGGTTTGGGTTGCCTCATAATGGCTTCTTTTTTTATTATCAGCAAAGAATGCACCATTAATAGTTTAGAGTAATTTATATTATAGGTTCCAAAGTCATTTCACCTTTAATAAGTATGCTAAGTTTGTGAGTAACATTATATA